>JACCDO012193638.1_pt1 | contig 33998 bp, 18 predicted proteins | sample 7446101 | NCBI WGS metagenome assembly JACCDO01 (sample SAMN15323440, study PRJNA562643) | freshwater metagenome | isolation source: river surface water | place: USA:Blue River Watershed | collected 2017-08-16 | reverse complement strand
GCTCCCCCCGCCGAATTTTCGCGCGGCAGCCCGAGCGGAGAGCCGGGGCGCGACGCGGACGAGACGCCGCAGCGCGTCATCCTGACGAAAGGGTTTTTCGTCGCGGTGAACGAGACCACGCAGCGGGACTGGGACCGCGTGATGGGCGCGGGCGCGGCGATGAAGGTTCTCCGCGCCGCGAAGGCGAAGGCCGAGACGATCTCGCCCGACCTGCCGATGCACAGCGTGACCTGGTCGCAGGCGGCGGAGTATTGCCGCAAGCTGTCGGCGCAGGAAGGAATGGGTTTCCGTCTGCCCACCGAGGCGGAGTGGGAATACGCCTGCCGCGCCGGGACGACGACGGCGTTCAACCTCGGCGCGGACGGCTTGTCCGCGCGGGACGCGAACATCGACGACGGCACGAGCGCGGCCCCCCTGGCGCCGCGCGCGCCGGGCGCCTCCGGACGCGCGAACGCGTGGGGGCTTCGCGACATGCACGGCAATGTCTGGGAATGGTGCGCCGACTGGAGCGCGCCCTATCCGCCGTCGACCGCGGCGCTCCGCGATCCGGAGGGGCCGGCGAGCGACCGGCTCGGGCGCCTGGATCTGGCGCTCAAGGTGGTGCGTGGCGGCGGCTGGAACGCGCCGGCCAACGACGCGCGTTCCGCGAACCGCTGGGAATACGCGCCGGATGTGGCGACGGCCTACATCGGCCTGCGCGTCGTGCACGATCCCGACCTGACGAAGTGATTTTTCCATCCGCCCGTTTTTCTCCATGAGCCTACACTCTTCCCGTTTCGCCACCCAACGCGCCACGCTCGCGCTGGCCATGCTGGCCGGCCTTTCCGGCTGCCAGACGCCGGTCGTGGTCACGCCGTCCCAGCCCGCCGCCGCGCCCACGGCGGACCGCAACGCGGAGATCGCGCGCATCCTTGAGCTGAAGAAACGCGGCGTGATCACGGACGCGCAGGCGGTCGAGGTCATGGCGGCGCTGGTCGCGTCCGATTCTCCGGCCGCGGCGGCCGCGCCTTCGGCCACGGCGTCGGGCGCGCCGAAGGCCGTGGTTCCGGCTCCCGCTCCCGCCCCGGCTCCCGCCGCTCCGTACGCGCCCGTCGCGGCCGTAAAAACGGCCGAACCGGCGCCCGTCGTCGCGGAGGCCCCGGCCAAGCTGGATCCGCGCTATGCTCCCCGCGCGGCGCTGACCGGTCGGTTGCGCTCGATCGGCTCGGACACGATGGATCTGATCGTGGCGAGTTGGGAGCGGGTGTTCACCCAGTATCACACGGGCCTGCGGATCGTCCACGAAGGCCGCGGTTCGTCCACCGCGACGCCGGCCTTGCTCGAAGGGCAGGCGGATTTCGGGCCGATGAGCCGCGCGATGCAGGAGCCCGAGGTGGCGAAGTTTCGCGAGCGTTTCGGCTACGAGCCCACGCAGGTGCGGGTGGCGATCGACGCGCTCGGCATCTACGTGCATCCGAGCAATCCCGTGTCGCAGACCGGGCTCAGCCTCGAGCAGATCGACGCGATCTTTTCCTCGACGCGCAAGCGTGGCGGCGCGGCGCGAATCGCGACGTGGGGACAGCTGGGCGTCGGCGGCGAGTGGGCGAGCGCGCCGATCAACGTCTATGGTCGGAACAAGGCTTCGGGCACCTACGGGTTTTTCCGTGATTCGGCGTTGTCCAAGGGCGAGTTCGGCGAGTGGGTGCAGGAGCAGGCGGGAAGCAGCCAGGTGGTGGACCAGGTGATGGCGGACAAGTTCGGCATCGGATACTCGGGCGTCGGCTATCGTCGCGTCGGCGTGGAACTGGCCCCCGTGGTCACGACCGCGGGGGAGCCTGCCGTCGAGCCGAGCGAAGAGAGCGCCACCGACGGCCATTACCCGCTGGCGCGGCCGCTGTATCTGGTGACCAACCGCAACCCGGCCGCTGCGCCGAGCGATCTGCAACGCGAGTTTCTGACCTTCGTGCTCGGGCCGATCGGGCAGGAGGTGGTGAAGTCCGAGGGGTATTATCCGCTGCCCGCCAAGCTGCGCGAGGAGGAGGCGGCGAAGCTCAAGTGAGCGCGGCCCAGCCGGCGCCGATCGCGGCGGTGGCGACGAGCACGGAGGCGGCGCGCCCGCGGTAGGCCGGCGCGCCGATACTCCAGGCGAGGCCGGCCTTGAGCAGGGAGTTGGCGGCGGCCGCGAGCAGGACGGCGCGCAGCGCGAGCGGGAGCTCCACGGAGGCGTCGCGGGTGGACTGGGCGAGCGTGAGGGAGATCGCGTCCATGTCGGTCAGGCCCGACACGAAGCTCAGGGGGAGCAGACCGGCGTGCCAGTCCTGCTCGAGGGCGAGCTTCACGAGCAGGCCGATGCCGGCGTAGAGCGCGGCGAACTTGATCGCGGTCAACGGGCCGAGCGGGTTGGCCACGGCCGGGGCCTCGACGCCTCCGGCGGCGGGGCGGCGAAGGGCGAAAAGGACGGCGAACACGAGCGCGGGCGCGGCCATGAGCGCGAGCGGCAGGATGAGCGCGCGGGCGAGCGCGGGACTGAAGACCGCGATGGCGATCGCCACGCGCGGAAGCATGACGGTGCAGGCGGCGACGGTGGCGAAGGCGTGGTGCGCGGCGAGCGCCGGCTCGTCGCGGCTGCGGCGGGAAAAGGCCAGGGTGCTCGCGGTGCTGGAGGCGAGGCCGCCGAGGAGCGCGGTGAGCGTGAGACCCGCGCGGGGCCCGAGCAGGCGCATGGACACGTAGCCGGCGAAGCCCAGGCCGGAGATGAAGACGACCATCAGCCAGATCTTGAACGGATTGAGCGCGCCCCAGGGATCGAGGGCGCGATCGGGCACGAGGGGCAGCACGACGCCGGTGATGGCGGCGAACTGGAGCGCGGCGCGGATGTCCGCGGGGGTGAAGCGGCGCGTCCAGTCGTGGATGGGCTGCTTGAGCCCGAGCAGGACGACGGTGAGCGCGGTGACGAGGGCGGCCGCGCGCGTTTCGCCGGCGGACATGAGCGCGCCGACGAGGATCGTGATCAACGCCGCGGCGAAGCCGGTGCCGCCGGGCGCGCGGTCGGAGGCGGGGGCGGGGCTCCAGCGCAGGGCGACGAGGTGCGCCGCGACGAGAACGAGCACCGCGGGCAACGCCCACGGGAAGGCGGCGGCGAGGCAGCCGAGGAGGGCCCAGAGCGTGTGGGTGCGCACCCCGCCGAAGTCGGCCCCGGGGTCGGCGTGGCGCGTCTGTTCGCTCCACTGGCGGATGCTGCCGATGAGGGCGCCGCAACCGGCGGCGGCGGCGAGGGCCGAAAGCGTGGGAGCCATGCCCGGAGCATGGCGCGCGAAGGCGGCGAGGGCAAGCGGGCGCGCGGCGGGTGCGGGGGCCTTTGGCGGTCGATTGCCGGGCGCCGGGATCAGGCGAGGCAGGCGTGGGTTTTGACCGGCACGACGAAGCGGCCGGTGGTCTTGATGATGCGCCCGACGGCGCGGTTGGCGGCCTGGTCGAGGCCGCGCAGGAGGATGTCGGTGGCGACGGTGGAGCCGGTGCGGACGTAGTTGCTGCAACGGCAGGGGCCTTCGGGGGCGGCGGCGGGGTCGTCGCCGGCGGCGCAGGGCGAGCGCAGATCGAGGAAGTCGAGGTAGTCGTCGAGCACGCCGGGGAGGCGAAGCGGATTGGAGGGCTGGTCCTCGCCGACGAGGCGCTCGCAGGGGTAGAGGCGGCCGCTGGGAGCGACGGCGACCTCGCCCTCGCCGAAGCCGCAACGGGTGGAGGGCGCGGGGGAGACGAGGCGGGCGAGGGCGGCGACGCGCGTATCGAACCAGTCGATACCGGCGTGGGGCAGCCAGGAGCGCCAGAGGTCGGCCAGGGTGTCGACGGTTTTCTCGAGCCGGGAGAGATCGTCGGCGCTCCAGTTGGTCCAGAGGTCGAGCGAGAGGCTGAAGCGGGCGGCGCCGAGGGAGCGCAGGTGGGCGAGGCCCTCGGGCAGGCGGTCGAGGGTGTCGGGGCCGACGACGGTGACCACGGTGAAGGCGGTGCCGTCCCGCACGAGGTCGGCGAGGATGGACTCGACGGAGGCGGCGGTGCGGGCGCCGTAGCGGTTGCGACGGTGGAGGTCATGGACCTCGCGGGTGCCGTCGCTGCTGACGGCGAGGTCGAGGTCGGGGCTGCGCATCACCTGGCGCGCGGCGGGGGTGGCGATGGTGCCGTTGGTGGTGAGACTGAAGCGCACGGTTTTTCCGGAGGTCTGGGCGGCGCGGCGGGCGGTTTCCATCCAGTGGAGGATGGATTCGGCCTCGAGGAGCGGTTCGCCGCCGAAGAAGCTGAGCGCGAGCCGGCCACCTTCGGCGACGCTGGCGAGGGCGCGCCGGATGGCGCGGTCGCCCACGGGACGGGGCATGGGAGAGGCGAATTTCGACCCGGTGTAGCAGTAGGTGCAACGCAGGTTGCACGCGTGGTTTACCACAAGACTGAGGCCGAAGGCAGGGTAGGGATGGCGTCGCATTCAGATGAGAGGGCTCATCTGGATTACACGCGAGGAGCGGAAATCTTACGGGAGAGGGCGAAGAAAGTTTTAGCCCACTGAAAGGCAGGAGGATGCGATTATCTTATGCGGAAGGGAGGGCGGCCCGCTCGACGGTTCGAGGTCCTTCTGTGGGGGGCTCGCCAGCTCGCACGGTTACGCGTGCAGGAGGATTACTTCAGCCCGCCTTCGTGGGCGGAGGGGTTTTTGAGCTGGTCCTTCCAGCCGAGGATCTTGGCTTGGGCGCCGAATTTCTCGGCCATGGGTTTGTCGCCTTTTTCCATCCAGATGCGGGAGAGGGTGGTGTTGATAAAGAGGTCGTCGGCGCGGAGGGCGTGGGCGCGTTCGGCGGCGACGAGGGCGGCGTCGAGGTGGCGGAGCTGGAAGTTGACTTCGGCGAGGGCGTGCCAGGCGGCGAAGGAGGCGGGGGCGGCCTCGGTGGCGCGGGCGAGCTTGGAGAGCGCGGCGTCGGCGTCGCCCATGGCGTGGTCGAAGGTGGCGTCGTCGATGAGCGTCTGGAGTTCGTCGTCGGTCATGGGTGGGTATGACTGCAGATGGCCGCAAAGAGGCGCAAAAGTCGCAAAAATAAAAAAGCCGCGCGGCCCGTTCGGACGGCGCGGCGAGGTGAGGGAGCGGGAAGCGGAAGAGGCGGTGCGGCCCGAAGGCTCAGGCCTTGGGGGCGGTGCCGACGAGGCCGAAGGTGAGCTGGATGACGGGGGCGACCTTGTCCTCGTTTTCGCCGGGCTTGATGCCGAATTCGCCGCGATTGATCGAGAAGGCGCCGCGGACGACGAGGAGATCGCCGCCGAGCTCGGGCTTGCCGACGCGCTCGCCGGCCTTGCCGGGCAGGTAGCTGAGCGTGACGGGGACGGAGACCTCCTTGGTCACGCCCTTGAGGGTGAATTTCCCGGCGGCGGTGGCGGACCACTTGTTTTCGCCGGAGGGTTTCACGTCGGAGAGCTTGGCGAACTCGAAGCTGATCTCCTTGTGGGTGGCGGCGTCGATCCAGCCGGCGCTGAGGAGGTGCTCGGTCATCTTGTCGTTGGAGACCTTGAGCGACTGGGCGGCGACCTCGACCTTGCCGCTCGTGGAGGCGACGTCGGCGGAGTCGAAGGAGACCTGTCCGCCTACCCCTGACGCGGTGCCGCTGATCGGCTCGAGGATGGAGTCGAGGTGGAACTGGATGTTGTTCACACCCTTCGGATCCTTGAAATCGAAGGAGCGGGGGGCGGCGACGGCCGAGATGATGGTGAAACCGGCGAAGACGATGGATCGGAGGATTTGGGTCATGGGAATCGGGATGGGAAAAGGAAGGCGCGGGATCGGGAGGCGGATTCAGGTCCGCGGGTCGACTGGACCGCGACGGCGGAGGAAGGTTGCGCCGAAAATCGTCGCGCCGAGGAGAATGCCGCCGGCGAGGTAGTCGACGCCGGGGACGAAGCGGCGCTCGAAGGTCTCGTATTCGAGCTCGGTGACGGGGTCGACCTGCTTGATCGCGACCTGGTTTTTGGTCCAGCCGCGGTTGTAGCCCTTGGCGGCCCAGATGCAGATCACGAAGAGAACGAGAAAGGCGCCGAGCCCGCGCAGCAGGATCCGCCAGGCGGCGATGGTGGTCGGGGGGGCGATCTGGGCGGCGGGTTCGCTCATCTGGCCGGGACGCAAGCGCTTCGCGGGAAGGGCGCAAGCGGAGGCGGCGTTTTTACCGGAGGGGATTTCCCGGGAGCGCCGCTCCCCCGCGCGTCAGAGGATGAGCATGGCGTCGCCGTAACTGAAAAACCGATACTCGCGCGCGACGGCCTCGGCGTAGATCTCCCTGAGCCAGGCGATCCCGTCGGTCGAGCCGGGGGCGAGGAAGGCGCTGACGAGGCAGAGGAGGGTGGAACGCGGCTGATGGAAGTTCGTGACGAGGGCGTCCACGGCGGCGAACCGGGTGGGCGGGTAAAGGTAGATGGCGGCCTCGTCGAGGACGGGGCGGGCGGAGGCGGGGGATCCGGCGGGGTGCTTGCGGAGAAAATCTTCGAGGGTGCGCACGCTGGTGGTGCCGACGGCGACGCGGCGGGTGCCGGGCGCGGGGGCGAGGACGGCGGTCTGGGTGGCGGGCGGGATCTCGTAGATCTCGCGATGGATGGCGTGCTCCTCGACGGTGGCGGTGGCGATGGGTTTGAAGGTGCCCAGGCCGACGTGGAGCGTGAGGTCGGCGGCGCGGACGCCGGCGGACTGGAGGCGGGCGAGGAGTTCGGGGGTGAAGTGGAGGCCGGCGGTCGGCGCGGCGGCGGCCACCTGGCGGGCGCGGTCGGCGTAGACCGTCTGGTAACGCTCCAGATCGGCGGCGCGTTCCTCGGGCGTATGCTGGCGCTCGATGTAGGGCGGGAGCGGCACCTCGCCGACCCTGTTGGCGGCGGCGACGATGTCGCAGTCGGAGCCGTCGGGCGCGGGTTCGCAGACGAAGGTGACGCGCGCGGCGCCCTCGGGGTCTTTCTCGCGGACGGTGCCGGTGAAGGCGCCGGCGATGCCGAAGGTGGCGCCGACGGGGAGTTTTTTCCCGGGGCGGAGCAGGCACCACCAGTCGTTTTCGTTCCCGGAGGCGGCGGGTCGGAGGAGGAGACACTCGACGGCGCCGCCGGTGGGGCGGTGGGCGAGGAGGCGGGCGGGGAGGACGGCGGCGTTGTTGCGGAAGAGGGTGTCGCCGGGGCGGAGGTAGTCGCCGATGTCGGCGAAGACGCGGTGCTCGATGCGGCGCTCGGTCCGGTGGACGACGAGCAGGCGCGAGGCGTCGCGGCGGGCGGCGGGCGCCTGGGCGATCAGGCGCTCGGGCAGGTCGTAGTCGAAGAGGTCGGTGGAAAGCGGCATCGGGGCGGGAAAGGAAGCCCGCGGGGCGGCGTGGCGCCAGTTCGTTCCTTCGCGAACCGGCGGGGTGGCGGGCGTGAACGGGAACGCGGGTGGTCTACCTTAAACCCATCCCGCGGGGCTTGTCGCTCGTCGCGCGGGCGGGGCGGCGGCATTTCTTGGTTCCTGCCTCACCCCTCCGGCGGGAAGCGCCGCCAAGCGCCCGCCCCGCCGGTTCCCTCGAGGCTCCGGAAAAAGAAACGATGAACACCGCCTGTTTCCCCAAGCGCTTTTGCCCCGCCGTCTTGTCGCGGGCCCTTGTCTTCGCCGCCCTGGCGATCGCCGGAGCGAGCGGCGCCGCGGCGCAGGCGACTTCCTACAAATTCGACTTCGGCGCGGCGACCTCGGCGGCGGGTTACCTGGCGGTCGACAACACCGCGACTTACAACGCCACCCGCGGCTACGGCTGGACCGCGACCACGGGACTCCTGCTGCGCGACCGCGGAGTGCCCGAGGACCTGCGTCGCGATTTCGTTTTCAACAACACGGTGGGCGCGACTTTGACCTTTCGTGTCAGCGGGCTGCCGGCCGGCCGCTACCTGATGAAGGTCCTGTGCGGCGACGCCTCCTACGGCGATCACGTGATCACGGTGAGCGTGCCGGGGGCCGGCACGCTGCCCACGATGGCGCCGAAGACGGGCCAATACCTGCAACTCTCCGCCACGGTGACGCATACCGGCACCTTGGACATCACCTTCAGCTCGACCGCGAACAACTGGGTGGTGAACGCCCTGACGCTGGAGCCGGCCGCGGCGGACATCACGCCCTTCGTCGAGAGCTCCCCGGTGAGCGAGTGGCAAAGCTCGGTGTTCTCGTCCGACCCGACGACGGCGCTGATCAACGCCTTCGCCGGCGCCACGACGGGTAATTTCCAGTCCACCGGTCTGACGCGCGCGGATTACCTGCGTCTGATCGCGAGCGAGATCGATTTTTGGAAGACGAAGCAGAACAGCAGCGGCGCGCTCATCGACCCCTACGCCAACTCCGAGATCCAATACAGCACGCCGGCCTTCGCGCAGGCGGCGGGCGTGTTGGTCGCCTACGCCGGGCGCAGCGATCTGATCGAGCCGGCGGCCAAGGCGATGGACTGGGCCACGGCGCGCCTGAAGGCCCGCCTCGCCGCCGGAGGGCACGAGGACTTTTACCCGCCGATGCTCGCACACGGCCTGATGCTGTTGAAGCCCTATGTGACGGCCACGCGTGCCGCGACCTGGGAATCGAACCTCAACTACGATCCCTACGCCATCTACCGGCAGGCGATGGGCAGCATGAACTGGAACATCGTCTCGTCGTGCGGCGAGGCGCTGCTCCAGAAGCTCGGCATCCGCCCGGCCAGCAACGGCTACGTGGCGGAGAGCTGGGCGGCGCAGGGGCGCCATTTCACGTCGCCCTACGGCCTCTACATGGAGGGGCCGATGCCCTACGATCACTTCCCGCGTATCTTTTTGGCGGACGCGATCGAGCAGGGCTACACCGGGCCTTACAGCACGGAGGTGAAGCAGGCGCTCGGGCGCGCGGCGATCGCCAGTCTCTTCATGCAATCGCCCTGGGGCGAGTTGCCCGCTGGCGGACGCTCGGCGCACCACCAGTGGAACGAGGCGGAGCAGTGCGTCACCTACGAGATCTACGCGGCGAAGGCGGAGGCCGCGGGCGATCTGCGCCTGGCGGCGGCCTACAAGCGCGGCGCGCACCTCGCGCTCTCCTCGATGTTCCGCTGGGTTCGCCCGAGCGGCGAGATGCAGGTGGTGAAGAACTGGGTCAACCCGGCCTCGCGCCACGCCTACGAGAGCTACTCGTATCACTCGCAGTATAACCTGCTGCCGATGGCGATGCTCGCCACCGCCTACGAATACGCGGCGTCGTCGGAGGATGTCGCCGAGCAACCCGCGCCGGCGGACACGGGCGGTTTTGTTTTCCACGTGCCGGGTGTCGACAAGGTCTTCGCCAACGCCGGCGGCACCTACGTCGAGCTCGATACGATCGCAGACACCCACTACGACGCGACCGGCCTGAATCGCGTGCACGTCAAGGGCGTGCCGCCGCAGCTGGGGCCGAGCGACAGCCTTCTCTCCTCGTCCTCCTACACCTCGCCCAATCCCTCCTCGATCACCACGGGCGTCGGCGTCTCCTGGAAAGATTCGACCGGCGCCTGGCGCACGCTCGGCCAGATGAGCTCGACCGAGATCACCTCGGTGACGATGACGCCGATCTCACAGGCTCCCTCGCGCGTGGTCTTCGACGTCGTCTATTCCGGCAGCCTGCCGGGCGTGAGCAGCATCACCGAACGCTACACCGTGACGCCGGACGGCGTGCAGCTCGCCACGAAGCTGGCCGGCTACACCGGCGCCCTGCGCTACGTTTGGCCGGTGCTTTCCAACGACGGCCAGACCGCCAGCACGATCAATGTGATCGGCAACAGCGTCTGGGTTTCCCAAGGCGGCGTGCCGCAGACCTTCCGGGCTCCGGGCGCGCAGAGCGTGCGCGTCGAGGCGACCGCCTACTCGAACCACAACGGCTGGGCCCGCCTCGGCGTCGCCGAGTATCCCAACGGAGGCGAGATCACGCTCCTGATCTCCCAACTGTCTCCGACCGCCGAGGGCGCGGCGCTGTTTTCCGACGGCTTCGGGCGCGACGACTCCACCGAGCCCGGCCGCAACGACAACGGCCTCGGCGGCACGCTCACCGCGAGCTACGCGAAGGGTGGCGACGTTTCCATCTCGTCGGGCCGGCTGTCCTTGAACGGCCCCGACGCGTGCGTCACGCCGCGGGTCAACTTCACCCACGGCGCGATCAGCTCCGGCGGCGGCATGGACATCGAGTTCGACTGCAATCCGGTCTCCGACACCGCGACCAACGGCGCGGGCTGGATCGGCGTGACCCTCGGGCAATCCGCGCCGCCGACCGGCGCGGCCTACAACACGAGTGGAACGGGCAAGGACTTCAGCCTGCTCGTGCGGGACAACGGCTTCTTCCAAGCCCTGTCCACCGGCGCCACCGTGGTCGCCGCCGACACCGTCTTCGACCTCGTTCCCGCGCCCGCGGAGCCGGAGTCGTATCACGTCAAGTTGCGCGTCACGACGAGCAGTTTCGCGGCGGGCTCGCCCTTCGTCATCAGCGCCACGATCACCGGCGAGCTCGACGCCACGCCGGGGCCGGACACCGCGACGCTCGATCTCAACGGCGCCGCGGAGGGCACCGACTACGCCGGAGTCTGGACCGGCGAGGGCAACTACCTCACCTTCGAAAGCGACGGCGTGTCGACGCTGGACAACCTGAAGATCAGCGCGCCGCTCGGCGGTAACACCGCCTACTGGAAGGGCGATCTGAGCTCCACCTGGAGCGCCAACGTCTCGGGCAACACCAACTGGACCGAGGACGCGGCCGGAGCCGTCGATCCCGCCCTCTTGCCCGACGGCCTGAGCGACGTGGTGTTTTCCGCGACGGGCGCGTCCGGCGCGAGCGCGACGCAACTCGGCGCGGACGTCGCGGTGCGAGGTTTGACGGTAAACGGATCGGGTGCGGTCGGCATCGGCGGCACGCATTCCCTTTCGCTCGGTGTCAACGGCATCACCCTGGCCGCCGGCGCGGGAGCCTTGAACATCGCCACCACCGGACAGCTCGTCCTCGCGGCGAATCAGAGCTGGAGCAACGCCTCCGCCAATTCGCTCGATGTGAGCAGCGTCATCTCCGGCGACTTCGGCCTGACCAAGGCCGGATCGGGCGGCCTGGTTTTGAAAGAGGCCAACACCTACTCGGGCGCGACGACGGTCGCCGGCGGCACCTTGCGCCTCGATGGCAGCCTCGCCGGCGCGTTGACGGTCGAGGCCGGCGCCCTTTTGACCGGCACGGGCTCGGTCTCCTCCGCCTCGACGGTCCGGGGATCCCATCGTCCGGGCTCCGGGGTGGGCTCGCAGACTTTCGCCGCCCTTTCCTACGGAAGCGCGGCCCGGCTCGAGTGGGAGCTCTCCGGCAACAGCGTCGACTCCGGCCTCGCGGATCGCGTGGTGGCGGGCGGGCCCGTCTCGATCTCGGATGGCGCGCGGCTCGACATCGTTCTCAACCGCGCGGGCAGCGGTGTCGCTTTGAACGACGCGTTCTGGAAGCAGCCGCGCAGCTGGGCGCTCGTTTCCACCTCCGCGCTCACGGGCTCGTTCACGATCGGTGACATCAGCCTGGATCCCGCCGGCCGAGACGTCTCGGCCTACGGCTCCTTTTCGCTGGCGGCGAACGCGGATGGCCTGAACCTGGTTTTCACGCCCCTTTTGACGCCGGACCAAGCCTGGCGACAGGCCTGGTTCGGCGACGATTGGAACACGTCTTCCGTCTCCGGCGACGCGGCGGATCCGGATGGCGACGGCGTTCCGAACCTGCTGGAGCGCGCCTTTGGCGGAAATCCCACCGTGGCGGAGAACCAGCTGACGCCGGCCGCGGATCCCGCCGCGCCCTTGCTCTCGATCGTCTATCGTCGGGCTCTCGCGGCGAGCGATCTGACCTTCACGGTGCAGGAGAGCGCGGATCTGTCGGCGGACGGATGGGCCAACGCGGCCGGGAGCGACGAGGTGCTTTCGAACGACGGCGCGGTGCAGCTTATCCGCTTCACCGCCCCCATGGGCGGAGCCGCGCGGAAATTCCTGCGCGTCCAGGTTTCCCAAGAGTAGGCGCGGCGCCCGGCTTTTCCGCGTCGGCGGTTTCGCCGGCGCGGGTGGTTTATAGGTAACGCACCCGCGGGCGTGCCCCGGGCTTCGCCGGTCGGGAGACTCCGGGTTTTTCGTCCGCATCGTCGCGTGACCGCGGCGGCGAGGCGGAGACCGAACCCGACATGAGCTCCCTGCGCAAATTGGCCGCCGACCTCGGCGTGTCCCACTCCACCGTCTCCGCGGCGCTGCGCGGCCTGCCCGGGGTGCGGCCGAGCACGCGCGAGCGGGTGCGAAGCTTCGCGGAATCGAGCGGCTATCGGCTGAATCCGCTGGCGAGCGCGGTGATGGGCGAGCTGAGGCGGGCGCGCGGCGGGGTTTTTCGCGGCGTGCTGGCGGTGCTGCGGCTCGAGCCTCGGGCCTTGCTGGCGCGGGAGACGGAGCGCGCGCAGCGGCGGGCGATGGCGGGTATCGCGGAACGCGCGGCCGAGCTGGGCTTTCGCACCGAGGAGATCACCCTTGGGCAGCGAGGCTACCTGCCGGAGAAGCTCTCGGAAATCCTCGCTCATCGCGGCGTCGACGGCGTGCTGGTTTTCGCCCCGGAGGACGACGGGCAGATGCGACGGGTCGATTGGAGCCGGTTTAATGCGGTGGTGATCGGCCTCGCGGCCGTGGCGACGGGAATCGGAGCGGTGTGCGTCGACCCTCTCGACGCGCTGACGCGGGCGTTGGCGCGTGGGCGGTCGGGGATACCAGCGTCCGGGGTTGTTGTTGCGCGCGAGCGAGTCGAAGGAGGCGCGTCGGCGCTGGGAGGCGGGCTTTCGCGTCGCCTGGACGTGCGGCGGGGATGCGCCGCCTCCCTTCGTGCTCGAGCACGAGCACGGCGAGGCGTTTCGGCGCTGGGTGGAGACGGAGCGGATCGACGTGGTGCTGAGCGGATCGGACCGGCGCCCGCGGTATCCGATTCCCTGTTACGACTTGGATTCTGCGCCGGAGGCGTCGTCCGGCGAAGGCATCGACCAGGGCCAGGAGCGCCTGGGCGCCAAGGCCGTCGATCTGCTCGCCGAGCAGCTGATGCGGAGTCGCGGCGAGCCGAGGGAGTCCTGCCTCACGCTTTTGCCGGCCCGGTGGCGGTGAGCGGCGGAGACTCGGCGACGATGCCCGCTTCGCGGTCGGACGGACGCGCCGCCGGCCTCAAGGGCGGGCCTGGTAGCGGAAGGTATCGAAGCCGACCTGTCCCGAGCCGGTGGCGACGAGACCGGGGCGGAGGGCGAAGAAGCCCTTGAAGGCGTTGTGGTGCATGCCGGACACGTCCACGTCGGAGAGAAGTCCGGTCCACAGCGCGCCGTCGGGGCTGATGAAAAAGGAGCAACGATCGCCGCGCTGGGAGATCTTGAGGAAAACGCGATCGCCGACGGGCCAAGGGCGTCGCTCGGAGCGGGCGGCGTCGTGATGGAGGGTGAGACCCCGGCGGTCGGCGACGATGCCGGCGAAGGCTTTTTCGTTGTAGAAAAGCACGAGTCCGCCGCCCGCGCGATCCCCGGCGGGGAGGGCGACCTCGACCTGGATATCGTAGGCGGCGTCGGTCGCGGTGGCCAGAAGGAGGCGGCCGTCGCGCGGGTCGGAACCCTTGGCTTCGAGCAGGAGCGAGCCGTCGTGAAGGGAGACGCCGGCGTGGTCGCGCCAGGACGTCCATTGCAGTCCAAGGGACGGTCCCGTGAAATCGTCGGAAAGCGGCAGATCCGCGCCGGTGTTTTCGCCGGCGTCGCCTCCGGCCGGAAGCGGATGAGGGGCGCGGGCGAGAACGGGCCAGCCGTCGTCCGTCCAGTCGAGGGAATCGAGGAGCGTCTGGCGGCCGAGCGGGTAGCGGCCTTTTTCGTAGGCGTGGTAGACGAGCCACCAGTGGCCTTTCACGTCGTCGACCACGGTGCCGTGGCCTTTCGACCACCAGCGTTCGTCCGCGCCGTAGGTGTGGACGAGCGGATTGTGCGGCGAGTTTTCCCACGGTCCGTGGATGCTTTTGGAACGGGCGACCACGGCCATGTGGCTGGTCGCGGGCCCGGCGGTGCCGCCCTCGGCGGAGACCATGTAGAAGTAATCGCCGCGACGGAAAATCTTGGGCGACTCGAGATACATGCCCTCGGTTTTCCAGTCGGAGGGGTAGTCCCAGCCGGCGTAGACGTCCTCGAGCTTGCCCGCGACGGAGAGGCCGTCGTCGGAAAGCGGCACGCGGCCGCCGGCGGAGACGAAGAGGTAGCGTTTGCCGTCCTCGCCGACGGCGTGACCGGGGTCGATGCGGCCGACCTCGAGGCGGACGGGTTTGCTCCACGGGCCGCGGATATCGTCGGCGACGAGGACCCAGTTTTTGCCCGCGGCGGGGAAGTAGAGGTGGTATTTTCCGCCGACCTTCACGAGGTCGGGCGCCATGGCGGATCCGACGACCTCGGTCATGGCCCGCGCGACGGGGCGCCAGTTGACCAGATCCTTCGAGTGCCAGATGAGAAAGCCGGGCGTGTAGTAGAAGGGCGAGTGCGTGAGGTAGTAGTCGTCGCCGTCGCGCAGGATGGACGGGTCCGGGTAGTCGCCGGGCAGGATGCAACGCGGCCAGCCGGGGGCATGCACGGCGGGCGGCGGGGCGGTCTTGGCGGCGGGATGTTCGACCGATGGCTGCGCGGCGGACGCGATCGCGGTCGAGAGCACGAGGAGCAACGCGAGGGATGCGATCGGTCTGGGCATGGGGCGGGGCCGGCGGCCGGGCGTGTCGGCCGGATCAATAGGCGCGGAATTCCCAGAGGCCGGGCGCGCCTTGCAGGAAGGTGACGCGCAGGTAGCGGGCGCGGCCGATTTTCTCGTCGGTGTGCGGGGAGCGGATCCGAACGTCGTCGTGGCCGCCGACGATTTTCCACTTTTGGCCGTCGGTCGAGGATTCGAGGCGGTAGGCGTGGCCGACGGTGGGCTTGACGAAATAAAGCTCGGTGCGCGCGACGCGGCGGGTCTTGCCCAGGTCGATTTGATACCACGGCCGGGTGTCGTCGGCGCCGGCCATCCAGCGGCTGCCGTTGGAGGCGTCGACGGCGTTGGCGGGCGCGAAGGTCTCGATGCGGTTGAGCGTGGGATCGGCGGCGGGCGGGATGCGTTGATCGGACAGGGTGGAGGAGGCGGACGTGGTCGCGCCGAGGGCCAGGTTGGGCTTGGCGTAGGCGGGGTCGTCGCGGAGGGTGCCGACGCCCTTGGCCGAGAGCTGGATCGGCTGGATGGAACCGTCGGCGTTGAACCGCATCTCGGCGGCGAGGATCTGGCGGTTGGTGCTGGATCGGCCGTATTCGAGGTAGACGAAGAACCAGCGGGGAGTGCCTTGGAGATTGAAGAAGCAGCCGTGGCCGGGGCCGTAGATCCCCTGGGCCTTGTCGGTGGTGGAGATGATGTCCTGCGCGGGCGATTCCCAGGGGCCCATGGGCGAGACGCGGCTCGTCATGTAGGCGTATTGGTAGGCCTCGCTGCCGCCGAGGGTGTAGAGGTAGTAGTAGATGCCGTCGCGTTTGAAGAGGGCGGGGCCTTCGGAGTAGCCGGAGCGTTTGGTGCGGATCTCGGTGACGGGGCCGTCGAGGCCGGAGAAGTCGGGCTTTAGTTTCGCGATGCGGCGGCGCGAGAGGAGCATGTAGGCCTGACCGTCGTCGTCGCGGAAGATCTCGGCGTCGATCGGGTGGCCGGTGCCGAGCGGGAAGGGTTTCCATCCGGAGCCCTTGCGGACTTCTTTGCCGTCGAGGGTGAGGAAGGGGCCCTCGGGGGAGTCGCTGGCGACGGCGGTGATCTCGTTGTCGAGGGTGGGGAAGAGATGGTAGCGACCGTTGTTTTTCGCCAAGGCGCTCGGCGCCCAGTATTTCGCGTCGAAGCCCGGGGGAAAGATGGAGCCGTTGAAGCTCCAGTTCACGAAGTCCTTCGATTTCCAGACGACGGGCAGGCCGGAGGTGGAGAGGCCCTGGCCCATGCCGTCGGTGGTGGCGTAGCAGTAGAAGGTGCCGTCGATCTCGACGATGTTGGGATCGGCGAGCATGTCGGGGACGAGGGCGTGGGGAAACTCGCGCTGGGCGTCTTTGTCGGAGGGTCGGGAGGCGGTCTGGATGAGCGTGCCGTCGAGGTAGGCGCGGACGGTGTTGCCGGCCAGCTCGACCTTGACCTCATACCAGCGGGTGGTGGCGATCTGGCCGCGCTTGCGTGTCTCGGGAACGCCGGGCGACTGGATGGCGTGGGCGGTGTTGCCCCAGCCTCCGATGTTCCAGAACGATTTTTCGGCCGAGTCGGGGGCGGGCAGGCCGAAGATCGCGAGGAAACCCTCGCCGCCGCCGAGTTTGCGGGCCTTGAAGGTGAGCGTGTAGTCGCTCCACGTCGCGTCGCCGATCACGGCGCGGGCGTCCTCGTCGAGGCTGGTCTGGCGGAGGGCGCCGTCGACGATCTCCCACTGGCCGCGCCAGGTTTTCCAGCCCGCGAGGCCCTTGGAGAAATCGCTCTCGAAGAGTGTCCGGCCGTTTTTGACGACCTTGATGTCCTTGAACTCGGCGCGCGTGGCCCAGGTGCCGACGCCGGCGAGACCGGGGATGGCGTCCTCCGCGGCGCGCAGGGCCGGGGACACGGAGGCGAGCGAGAGGCCGAAGGCGACGAGGCCGAGGAGGCGTGGGAGCAGGCGAGCGAGGGGCATGTGGGTATAAGCGAGATTCCGGGGCGATAAGCGCCAGAGGAAAGATGGGACGCGGAAAATCCACGGGACCGGCTCACCACGCGAAGGTTTGCCGCGCCTCCTTGGCCAAATCCGGTTTGCCGCCGGTAAGGGGGCGAAGAACGAAAGCGTAGGCGTAGTCGCGATCCGTCTTCAGCAGGAACCTCGCGTGCGGCATGGCGCCCCAACTGTCGTCGCCGCCCAGGCCGCGTTGGACGAGGTCGAGGTTGAGGACCGTGCCTCGCGCGCGGATCGCCGAGTGTGGCGGGTAGTTGACCTTCATGTCGCGCGGCGCGGTGAGCGCCTCGGAGGTGTAGAGCGAGGCGGTGGCGCTGAGCAGGGGCCGGCCGACCGCGAGGAGGCCGACGCCGTCGGCGTCGGTCACGGCGATCCAACGTGCGTCGGCTTTGTTGCCCGATTCGGACACCATGAGGTAGGGTGTGAACTGCTCCGCGACCGTGCCGGAGTAGAGGCCGACGCGGGCTTCCTTGCGGTCCGAATAGGTGTCCATGGGACCGGGGCCGAACCAGGTGACGCGACCGTATTCCGGGGACAGCTCGGCGACCATGCCGACGCGCGGGATGTCGGGCAGGCCGGACTTGGGCGCGAGCCGATAGCCGACCTCGACCCAGCCGTCGGGACGGATGGAGTAGGTGACCTCGCAGGTTCCGGCATCCTGCCGCAGAGCGCCGGAAAATGCGACTTTCGCCCCGCCCTCCGGCGTGGGCTCGATGCCCTTCGTCGAGGGCGACCAGTCGCGGCCGGCAGAGCGCCAGACGGCGTTCCTGCGGATCATCTGGTTGCCGCGGTCGTTTTCGTTCGGAGCGCGCCAGAAGTCCGGACGGAAACCGGCGAGCAGCAGTTCGCGGCCGCCGAGTTTCCATGATTTCATCGCGCCGAACGCGCGGTCGAAAACGATCTCGAAATCCGCGCCCTTGACCGTGTCGCCGTCGACCGAGAGTGCGCGGCCTTTGGCGGCGGCGAGCTTGGCGGCGGAGACGGGCGAGTTGAGCGGGAGCTGTTCCCAGGCGATCTCGAAGTTTTTTTCGGCCCAGGGCGTCGCCTTGCGGAGGCGGAACGAAAAATCGAGGTGGTATTCCACGCCGGGTTTGCGGGCGAAGGGCTTCACGTCGAGAGCGAATTCGCGCGTCTCGCCACCGGGTGGCACATCGAGCGCGGGCAGCGGGCCTCGCTGGACGATCTTCTCGCCGGCGAGGAGGCGCCATTCGCCTAGCAGCCAGTCGGCGGGGGAACGGAACGAGCTCCAGTTCGTCACCGCGATGCGGGTGGGATCGCCGGTGGTCGGCAGCGCGACGGCGACGTCCTGATAGACCTTCGACATGGTGAGCGCGTCGCTGGTGATGTTGCGATCGCTGTCGACGATGCCGTCGGAGACGGTGGTGCCGTCGCTGGGCGTGCTCGAGGGGCCGAAGTCGCCGCCGACGGCGAAGAACCAGTCCTGGTTGATCTTTCCCTTTTTCAGAGCGGGGTCGCCTACGAGCGAGGGGAGCATGGCGCGGCCGGGCTTGCCGATGAGCTCCTTGGGCAGCGGGGCGCGGATGCCGGCGTCGACGAAGTCCCAGATGAAGCCGCCCTGGGCTCGGCTGTCCTTACGGTAGAACTGGTCCCAATACGCGCGGACGTCGCCGTTGCTGTTGCCCTGGGCGTGGACGTATTCGCAGAGGATGAAGGGACGCGTCGGGCTCGACGCGAGATAGGCGGGGATCTTGTCGGGCGGCGCATACATCGGGCAGACGATGTCGGTGTGGTTTCCGGCGCGCTGCGGATTGTATTGGACCTCGCCCTCGTATTGCACCGGGCGGGAGGGGTCGCGGCGTTTCGACCAGTCGTGGCTCGCCACGAAATTTGCGCCGCGGCCGGACTCGTTGCCGAGCGACCAGATGATGATGCTCGGGTGGTTTTTGTCGCGTTCCACCATGCGGACGAAGCGGTCCATGATGGCGGGTGCCCACTCGGGTTTGTTGGCGAAGTCGAGCTTACCCTGCCAGGCACCGTGGCACTCGATGTTGGCCTCGTCGACGACGTAGAGGCCATATTCGTCGCAAAGCTCATAGAAACGGTAGTGGTTGGGGTAGTGCGAGAGGCGGACGGCGTTGATGTTGAGCCGCTTCATGAGCTCGATGTCTTTGCGCATGCGCTCATCGGTCATCATGTGGCCGGTGTCGGGGTCGTGCTCGTGGCGGTTGGTGCCTTTGATGAGCACGCGCTTGCCGTTCACGAGCAGCATGCCGTCGCGGATCTCGACCTTGCGGAAGCCGACGCGCTGTGGAATGACCTCGAGCACTTTTCCCGCGGCGTCGCTGAGCGTGAGTTGAAGCTGGTGGAGATTGGGCGTCTCGGCGGTCCACTTGGCGGGATCGACGATGTTCACGGAGAGTTTAGCCGGGGCGGATTGACCGGCGGGGACCTCGACTTTCCGCTGGGCGAGCTGCGCTATCGTCTGGCCGTCAGCGTCGCGGAGCACTCCGGAGAGCGTGAGCGACGCCGGCGTGGCGGTGGAGTTTGTCAGCTCGGCTTCGACGGAGAGCGTCGCGTCGCGGTAGTTCGCATCGAGTTCCGGCTTGATGAAGAAGTCGCGCACATGCTGTTGCGCGGGCGCCCACAAATACACGTCGCGGAAGAGGCCGCTGAGGCGCCAGTAGTCCTGGTCCTCAAGCCACGAGCCGTCGCTCCAGCGGAGCACCTGCGCGGCGAGCAGGTTTTCGCCGGGCTGCACGAAGTCGGTGATATCCCATTCGGCGGGGGTGCGGCTGTCCTTGCTGAAGCCGAGTTCGCGGCCGTTGAGCCAGACTCGGAGAAATGAGTCCGCGCCGTCGAACACGAGATGCACGCGTCGGCCGGTCCAGTCGCGAGGAACGGTGAAGGCGCGGCGGTAGAGGCTCACCGGGTTGTCGTTCGCGGGGACCTTGCCGGCCAGATCCGGCGTGGGCTTCTGGCCGACCTTGAGGAAGGGGTAATTGATGTTCTCGAGGATCGGGATGCCGTGGCCGTGGAGCTCGACGTTCGCCGGCACCGGGATCGTGGTCCAGGAGGCGGTGGAAAAATCGGGTTTCCAGAAGCCCTCGGGAACGGCGGACGGTTTGGGCAGCCAGAGGTAGTTCCATTCGCCGTTGAGCGAGCGATGGAAGGGCGAGTCGGTGCGGTGCGTGGCTTTTGCGGCGCTTTCCCGGTCGGGAAATACCGTCATCGTCGCGTGCGGCGGTTGGGTGCCGCGGCTGAGCGCGCGCGGGTTTTCGTAGTCGGCGGGAGCGGCGGCGGCCGGCGATTCGTAGGCGCTTTGCACGCGGGCGAACTCCTCTTCGGAGATCGGCAGCACGGAACCGTGCGGGGTTTTGACCGAGAAGGTGATGTCGGCGGCCGGTTCAAATTTGCCACCGGCGAGGTCGCGGGTGACGAAGGGCGCGTAGCCGGTCCCCTGTGCGTAATAGTCGACCAGGAGGCACCAGGAGCCGGGGCGGCCCTCGGCGGAGGGCGCGAGGGCGTAGCAGGCGGGGCCCTCATAGCCGGCGCCGTTCGCGAGGGAGAAGGATGGGATGTCGGTCCAGGGACCAGCGAGCCGGGCGCTCGTTTCGAGAAAGATTGAGCGTCGGCGTTCGTGTTTGGTGAATCGATAGTAGCGGCCGTTTTCTCGGATGATGGTGGTGTCGATCACCGGGTGGTCGCGCTCGAGGAAAACGAAGGGCTCGCCGAAGGTGACGAAGTCCTTGGTGCGCGCGGCCCAGATGCGGTGTTTGGAGTAATCATCCCCGGCGGTGGTCGAGGCCCAGTAGACGAGGTAGTCGCCGTTTTCTTCGTCGTAGGTGGCCTCGGGGGCCCAGGCGCAACCGGCGTCGTCGGGCGCGACTTTGACGAGACGGGGCCCGGACCAGGTGGCCAGGTCGGCGGATTCCCAGACGAGGATGGAGCGACTCCCGCTGGTGACGGCACGCTTCCAGCCTGGCTTTAGGCGAATGGAGAGATCGGTGGCGATGAGGTAGGTTTTCCGACCGTCCGGGGAGCGAATGAGGAAGGGGTCACGCGCTCCTTTTTCGCCGATCTGGCTGACGAGGGCCGGGTGGTCGGGATTGAGCGTTCGCCAGGAGCGGCCGTCGCGACTCAGGGCGAAGTAGATCTGCTCGTCCGGCGCGGCCGGGGCGCCGCCAAAGGTGGCGAGGACGTAGCCGCCGGAGTCGCCGGCGAGGGAGACGGAGGCGAGCAGGACGGAGGCGAGCAGGGCGCGAAGGCGCATGGTGTTAACGCGAGGCGATGCGGAAAAGGGTGAGGGAGTGGGCGGGCGCCTCGTAGTCGAAGGCGGACGTGACCGTGATGGAGGCGGACTGGGGGCTCGCGGCGGGCGGGCGGCCGTCCTCGTTGGCGACATCGGCGTCGGCGTGGGCGAGGACGATGCGCGTCGCCTGCGCGGGCAGGCGGGGGAAGCCGCGGAGATCCAGCCGGAGCGGGCGGGCGGAGGCGGCGCCGTTGACGATCTTGAGGATCACGTCGCCGGTGGCGCTGTCGCGAACGGATGAATACGCGAGATCGGTCGGGAGCCCGGCGCCGGCGGCGGGCGCGAGGCGGGATTCGATCCAGTGGTCGCCGCTGTTGTTGCCGAAGAGTTTTTGGATCTCGTAGCTGAGGGTGGGGAAGACCTCGGTGTTGTTGAAGTAGATCAGGTCGGGGGTCCACTGGGTGTGGCCGCGCTTGGCGAGGAGCGGGGCGTAGGAGGCGAAGCGCACGACGTCGGCGTTGCGTTCGAGCGAGGTGAGACAGGCGGCCTCGGCGAGGGCGGCGCGAAGGGTGGAGCGGCGCTTGACGTCGTGGGCGGCGTATTCGCCGAGGTAGACGTGGGGCTTGGCGCGATCATAGGAGTCGTAGCGCGAGAGGTTTTCCCAGAACCATTGCGGCGCCTTGTAGTAATGCTCGTCCACCATGGCGACGCGCTCGCTGTCCGCGAATTTCCAGCCGCGCGTGAAGTCGGGGCCGTCCGGGGCGGGGCCGACGGTGCCGATGACGACGATCTCGGGGTGCTTCGCCCTGACCGCGTCGTGGATCATCTTGAAGCGCTGCTCGAAGCCGTCGGTGATGTGGTCTTCGTTGCCGACGCCGATGTGGCGGAGTCCGAAGGGGGCGGGGTGGCCGGCGGCGGCGCGCTTGGCGCCCCACGTCGAGGTGGCGGGGCCGTTGGCGTATTCGATCAGGTCGAGCACCTCCTGCACGTAGGCGGGCATATCCTCCAGCGGGAGGCATTGCTGGCCGGTGCCGCGGGTGCGGGTGGAGTTTTGGCAGGTGACGCCGGCGGGCACGACGGGAAGGGGCTTGGCGCCGATGTCCTCGCAGAACTGGAAATACTCGAAGTAACCGAGGCCCATGCTCTGGTGGTAGCGCCAGATGTTGGGCAGTTGTTTGCGCTGTTCGACCGGGCCGACGGTGTCTTTCCAACGATACATGTCGGGGATACCGTCGCCGTGGGCGAGGCAGCCGCCGGGGAAGCGCATGAACTTCGGCTTCAGGTCGGCGATGGTTTGAGCGAGGTCGGCGCGGAGACCGTTTTTGCGGCCCTTGAAGGTGTTTTGGGGAAAGATGGACAGCTCATCGAGGGCGATCAGGCCGGGCGCCTTGGCGAGCACGACGAGACGCGCGTCGGCGACGGTCTGGCCGGCGGTGAGCGTGGCGGTGAGTTTGCGCCATTCCGCGGGGCTGGAGGCCTCGACGCCTGTTTCGGCGATGACGGCGCCGTCCTTGGACTCGAGGCGGACGATGAGCGGAAGTTTCCCGGCGGGGCGGCTGTCGCGACGGCCGCCGACGTTGAGCAGGCGGGCGAAAGCGGAGAACTCGTATTTCTCGCCGGCCTTGACCGCGATGCCATCGAAGCCGCTGTTGGCGAGGCCCACGCCCTCGCCCGCGTTCGTGATCTGGATGAGGGCGCTGTGCGGATTGTTCGGGTGGACGGGCCCGGAGGTGTCGATCCAGAGGTCGCCCGCGCCGCCGCCGCGTTTGACGAAGTCCCAATTGGTCAGGGGACCCCAAGCGGCTTGCTCGACGGCGCTGTATTCGAAGGAGCGGTTTTGGACCAACTCGGCGTAGAGGCCGCCGTCTGCGGCGTAGTTGAGGTCTTCGAAAAAGATGCCGACGAGATCGGGACTGATGGCCTTGCCGGGAGCGGAAGCGTCGACGGTGAGCGTGAGCGGCTGGGCGAGCGCCAGGGCGGGGAGGGCGGCGAGGAGCGCGAGGGCGGAGAGGCGGGGGCGCGCGCGAGCGGGCATGGGGAGTTTGGGGAGATGGGGCGGCGGAGTTGCGCGGTCTTCCTTGAATCGAAGAGCGCGGGATCTGGCCGGGGTCCGGCACGCCTTTTGGGGAAAATAAATCGGGCCGGACGTGGCGTGTGATTTTCCCGGACGATCAACCGAGGGAGGGATGCGCAGGGAGCGTAGGCGCGGGACCGGGATCAGCGGGTGATGAGGACGCGGTAGAAGCGGCGCGGCTCGGAGGCGTCGTAAGGGGCGGAGAAAATGAGCGGTGAACCCGTGCCCTCGACCGCCTCGCCGACATCGATCCAGGAACCGGCGGCGAGGTCGGTGGTGGTCTGGAGCTGGTAGTTGTGTCCGAGGACGCTGGTCACGGTGGCGAGCGTGGCGGTGGCGGGCGTATCGCCGGAGGCGGGGGTGAGGACGAAGGCGGGCGTGGCGGCCTCGGAGGCGGAGAGAAGGGCGGAGGCGGGCGTGGCGGCGATTTCGGTCGAGGCGGGGCCGTCGTAGGCGAGGTTGCCGGCCGAGACGACGTAGTAGGTGGTCGTGCCGTAGCCGAGGCCGGCGTGGGTCTGCGCGAGTGCGGACGAGCCGGAGGACAGGGTGGCGTAGGGGCCGCCGCTGACGGCGGAGTATTTCAGCGTGTAGCGCGTGGCGTTGGCGACGGCGTTCCACGCGAGGTCGAGCGAGAGCGGGCCGGGGGTGGCGCGGAGGTTTTGCGGCGCGGCGAGGGGCGAGGCGAAGAGCGCGATGTCGGAGGCGGCGAGGGCCTGGCTGTAGATGCGGAAGTCGTCGATCGCGCCGTTGAAATAGGGGTCGGCGGCGAACTGGGATCTGCCGAGGTATATATTGGTGATCGTGCCGAGGGCGGCGGGCGTGAGCGTCATCGCGGTGTTGCTGCCGACGAGGGCGCCGTTGACGTAGACACGGCCGACGCCGCCGGAGAGGGTGACGGCGACGTGGGTCCAGACGCCGGCGGCGAGCGGGGATGAGCCGGAGATGCGTTGCTCGTTGTTGTAGCCGGAGGTGGTCAGCGAGCAGCGAAGCACGCCGCCGTTGCTCGGGGAGAGGAAAAGGTATCCGCCGGCGGTGGCGGTCGGCGTGACACCGTTGCCGAAGTCGAAGACGCGGGTGTTGGTCACGATGGTGGCCGGCTTTACCCAGGTCATGATCGTGATGTCCGTGAGGCCGTCGAGGGTGCCCGAGGGGAGGGCGACGTATTGCGACGAGGCGGAGGCGAGGGCGAGGGCGTTGTCGAGTTTTCCGGCCGACCAGGTCGGAGCGTTGACGGCGTTGCCGTCGACGGCGCGTCCGCTGGAGTCGACGGCGACCGCGCCGGCGGTCTCGTCGAGCTTGAGGTGGACGTGTAGGGGCGAGGGCACTACGGAGGACTCGGCGGAGTCGGTGCTCTCGGCGCCGGAGGCGTTCACGGTGCGGACGACGTAGAGGTAGGTCGCGCCATTGGTGAGGCCGGTGTCGAGGTAGGTCGGAGCGGTGACGCCGGTGGCGACGGTCGCGTAGGGGCCGCCGCTGGAGGCGGCGCGTTTCACGATGTAGGAGGAGGCGGCGTTGGCGGCGGTCCAGGAGAGGCGTGCGCCGGCGTTTTCGGGGCGGGCGACGAGGCTGGCGGTAGGTTCGGGGGCGGGGGTGGAGAGGGAGACGAGTTCGGCCGCGGAGAGGGCGCGGCTGTAGACGCGGAAGTCGTCGAGCGCGCCGTTCAGGTAGGGATCGGCGAACTGGGAGCGGCCGAGGTAGTTGGCGGTGGTGGAGCCGAGGGCGGAGGGGGCGGAGGCGATGGTGCCGGAGCCGGCGAGGGCGCCGTTGACGTAGAGCGAGACGGTGGTGCCGGAACGGGTGACGGCGACGTGGGTCCAGGCGCCGGCGGTCAGGGCGATGTTGGCGCCGCTGACGCTCTGCTCGGTGGCGGAGTTGACGCGGATGGCGAAGCGGAGTTTGGCGGCGTTGGGCGCGGTGGCGGTGTATTGGGTGGTGAGGAACATGTAGTTCGTCTGCCCGGAGCCGAAGTCGAAGATGCGCTGCCAGGTGGCGAAGGCGTTGATCTTGATCCAGCTGGAGATGGTGAAGTCGGCGAGGCCGCTCGCGATGCCGGTGGGGAGCGTGAGGTGCTGGCCGGAGGTGGCGGGAAGATTGACGCCGTAGCCCAGGTAGGCGGGGGTCCAGGCGGGGGCGTTGACGAAGGTGGCGTTCCAGCCGTTGCCGGTGGAGTCCAGGGCGGTCGCGCCGGTGTTTTCATCGAACTTGATGCGAGCGAGCAGATCGGAGGGCGTGGCGACGGCCTCGGGGGAGTGGCCGCTCTCGCCCTTGGCGTTGGTGGCGGAGACGACGTAGTAGTAGGGCGTGCCGTTGACCACGGCGTTGTCTGCGTAGGAGGCGGTCACGAGGCCGCTGGCGACGACGGTGTAAGGGCCGCCGGAGACGAGCGCGCGTTTTACGCCGTAGGTCTGGGCCCCCTGGGACACGCCCCAGGTGAGGTCGATGCGTCCGGTGCGGGGCGTGGCGGTGAGGGTGAGCGGAACGGCGGGGACGAGGTCCACGAGCGCGGCGATGTCGGAGGCGGAGAGCGCTTGGTTGTAGACGCGGAAGTCGTCGATGCGTCCGTTGAAGAGCGGGTCGGCGGCCCACTGGGAATCGCCGATGAAGTTTTGCGTGGGGCGGATGTCCGATGGGTTGAGTGTCATCGCGGCGTTGGTCGCGACGAGGGCGCCGTTGACGTAGAGGCGGCCGGTGTCGCCGGCGAGCGTGACGGCGACGTGGACCCACCGGCCGACGGGCATGAGGGTGGTGTTGAGCTCTTGGCTTACGCCGTTGTTGACGATGGCGAAGCGGAGATTGGCGCCGCTGGAGGGCGTGAGCATCAGGTATTGGCCGGTGCCGGTGCCGAAGTCGAAGATGCGCTGCCACGCGGCGCCGCCGTTCCAGTAGACCCATGTCGCGATCGTGAGGTCCTGGGAATCGGCGACGCCGGCGGGCAGGGAGAGCGTGTCGTCGACGCCGTCGAAGATCAGGCCGCGGCCGACGCGGCCGGTGCCGAAGACGGGCGAACCGGTGGCGGTCGCGGCGTAGTTGCCGAGGGTGTCGGCGAGGGTGTCCTCGAAGGCCAGGCCGGCGCGCTGCTCGAACGGGTAGACGGTGATGGCGAGCGTGGCGTCGGCGAAGGCGCCGGCGAGGTCGGTGACGCGGACGACGAAGGTGTTCGCGCCGACATCGGCGGCGCCGGGCGTGCCGGAGAGGGTTCCGTCGGCGGCTACGGAAAGCCAGGTGGGGCCGGAGATCTTGGAGAAGGACAAGGTGTCGCCGGACGGCGCGTCGACGTCGGTGGCGTCGGGGGCGAGCGATACGCCGGCGTGGTAGGGCTGGTCGCGGGTGAGGGCGGGACGGGTGAGCGAGGCGGAAGACCAGACGGGGGCGTCGTTGCTGTTGACGACGGCGATCTTCAGGCGGGCGATACTGCCCGCGCCGGACGGATCGGTGACGCGCACGAGCACGGTGTTGAGCCCGACATCGCCGTTCGCGGGCGAGCCGGAGAGCGCGCCGTTCGCGGCGACGGAGAGCCAGGCGGGGCCGTCGAGTTTGGCGAAGGTGAGGGCGTTGCCGTCGGGATCGCCGGCGCCGGTGGCGAGAGTCTGGGCGGCGGTCGCGTAGTCGGCGTCTTCGCTGGCGTCGGCCCGGGTGATTTGTTCGCCGGAAAAAAACGGGCCGCGGTTGGCGTTGCCGAGGAGGTTGTAGACCGCGGCGCCGGAGAGCGCGTAGTCGTAGATGCGGAAGTCGTCGATGCGGCCGTTCAGATAAGGATCGGCGGCGAACTGGGACCGGCCGAGGAAGTTCTTCGGTGTCTCGCCGAGCTGGAAGGGTTGCAGGAAAAAGCCGGTGTTCCGGCCCGCCTCGACGCCGTTGACGTAGAGGATGGCCACGCGGTCGGAGAGCGTGACGGCGACATGGACCCACTGGCCGACGGGCAACGCGGGGCCCTCGACGATCTGGTCGTTGTAGCCGTGGACGGTGCCGAGGACGAAGCGGGTCGTGCCGGAGCCGGAGCGCGGGGTGAGGAACATGTAGGCGCCGGGCTTGCCGCCGAAGTCGAAGATGCGGGCCCAGGTCTGCGTGGTGTTTAGGTAGACCCAGCTGGCGATGGTGAAGTCGGAGAGTTTGGAGACGACGTCGGCCGGCAGGGTGGCGTGTTGCCCGGAGGTGTTGGCGAGATTGAGCGCGTTGCCGGTTTTTCCGGCGCTCCAGGTGGCGCCGTTGACGAGCGCGGCGGCGTGGCCGCGGCCGGAGGCGTCGGCGGCGACGGTGCCGCTTGTTTCGTCGAACTGGAGATGCGTATCGAGCGAGGCGGGGAAAGATGCGCGGATCTCGTTGGAGGGACCGGTCTCCTGCGCGGAGGGCAGCACGCCGGTGACGACGTAGTAGTAGGTGACGCCGGCGGCGGAGGCGTTGGCGTCGGTGTAGGTGGTGTTGAGGACCGGGACGTTGGTCGCGATGGTGACGTAGGGGCCGCCGGGGCTGGTCGCGCGTTTGACGTGGTAGCTCGCGGCGTAGGCCGAGCCCCACCAGGAGAGAATCACGTCGCCGGCGCGTTGGCTGGCGGTGAGCTTGGGCGCCGCGCCTTGGGCGATGGGTTCGCGGGTGAAGGTGAGCGTGCCCAGGCCGAACTGGTCGCCGTTGCCGCCTCCGCCTTCGGGGCGCAGTTCCTCGGCCTCGGCCTTCGTGTAGGGCGCGGCGAGGCCGAGACGATTCACGTAGTGGTTGTAGACCATTTCCCAGCCGGCGCGATTGATACCGCGGGATGCGCCCGAGACGCCCCACTGGACCTGCCACGAGCCGGACTGGCCGGTGCCCCACATGTAGGGCGTGAACGGGACCTCGTTCCACGCGTTGTATTTCGCGACGTATTCGGCGCCGGCGAGGAAACGGTTGTCACGGTAGCCGTAGAGGTCGACGCCCTGGTTCCAGGCCATCTCGCAGATCGGTCCGGTCAAGGCGATGCCGAGCGTGGTGTGGCCCTGGTCGCGACCCGACTCCTGCCACTGGCCGAGGTTGCCGGGGTGGAGGTAGTAGACGGCCTTGTCCAAGGCGCCGTTGCCGGCGCCGCCGTAGATGTAGGCGAGGGCCTCGTCGTAGATGTCGCGGCGATCGCAGAACACGCCGATGGCGAGCATCGAGGCCATGTTGCATAGATCCCAGTTGGCCCAGTAGTTCGTGATCGCGGCCCCGTTGTGATTCACGAGGAAGTCGTGGTTCATCGGGTAGAAAATGGTGAGCAACAGATTCTGGAACCGTGTGACATCGGCCGCGGCCCAGCCCGGGTAGGTGCGCATGATTTCGCCGACATTGGCCCACTCGTAGCCGTGGAGACCGGCGGCGAGGAAGCGGTCGGCGTTGCCGGTGAGCGAGGTCATCGTCGACGACCACGCGTTGAGGAAGACCACGGTCTGATCGGCGTAGCGCGTGTCGCCGGAGACCTTCCAGCGGAGCGCGCATTGGTAGGCGCGGTAGATGTCGATATACATCTGCGCGACGTTGCCGGGGCGGGTGACCTCGGCCAGCGGACGCGGGCTCGCGCCGAGCTGGGAGTAGCCATTGCTCGTGAGGGCGTTCCAGCCGGAGAGCCAGGGTTCGGCGCCGAGGTTCACCTTGGTGCGCATGCGGTCGAAGTCCGCCTCGGTGTGGAGAAGGCCGGGATGGATAAACTCCTGCGCGGTCGCCCGCCACGTGGAGACGCAAGCGAGCAGGCAGCCGAAGATAAGCCAGCGGAGCCGCCGATGAAGCACGGAGGGGACGGGGCGGGCCGACGAGCCAGGGGATGAGGCGGACATGGGAAAGGGGATGCGTGGGACGCGGGCGGTGGGAAAAGCAGGCGGGGTCTAGTCGCGGGTGGCGGGCGCGACGTCGACCTGCTCGAAGAGGCCTCGGCCGGGTTTGGACGAAGACGAGGCGCAAACGACCACGCCGAGAAGGTAGTCGGCGGGCAGGGCGATCTTGGCCGAGCCGACCTCGAACCACGTCTTGCCGTCGACGGAATGGGAGGCGGTGAAAACGTCGCCGCGACGCGCGAGCCGGAACCAGACCGGAGCCCAGGTGTAGTCGTTGCCTCGCGACACGGAGGGGCTCGAGCCGCGCTCGGCGCGGAAACGCGCGCGGGTGCCGCGCAGGCCGGCCTCGCCGAGGGTGAGGGCGACGCCGCGCGCCTCGGGGGCGGCGGATTCGCGCATGACGAGCCCGAGCGCGGACAGGCCGGAGCGGCCGATCTCGTCGGGCGGGGGTTCGGCGAGACGGGCGGTGAAAACGAGATCGCCGCGCGCGGGGCGCAGCGCGAAGGCGCCCGCGTCCGTGTCGTCTCCAAGGCCGCCGGGCAGGCCGACGATCGTCAACGTATGCGAGCCTTCGACGCTGTAACCGGCGGCGGGGGCGGAGGGCGGGGACGCCTTCGACGAGGGAGAGCCGAGCGCGAGGGCGCGCCAGCCTTCGGGCAGGGGGCCGGCGCGTCCGGCGGTGGCGACGACGGGGGACGATGCGGGTCCGACGCCGCCTCGGTTGAGGGCTTGCACGTCGTAGCGGTAGGCGACGCCCGGCGCGGCTTTACGGTCGGTGTAGCGCGGCGCGGTGTTGCCGCTCCATTCGGCGATGGTCTCGAACGCACCGCCCTCGGCGGGGGCGCGGCGCACGAGGTAGCCGGCGGCGTCCATGGCGGGGGCGGGATTCCAGGAGAGATACACGCGTTCGAGCCCGGGCGTGGCGACCAGGCCGGCGGGCGCGACGACCGGGGCGGCTGGCGGATAGGGGGACGCGGCGGCGTCGAGAGTGAAGGCGAGCGTGCCGTAGCCGAAGTGGTCGCCGCCGCCGTTTTCCGGGCGGGACAGGCGGGCGAGGGCGGCGACGTGCGGGGCGTTCAGCCCGCGGCGAACGACGTAGTGGTTGTAGAGCAGTTCCCAGACGGGCGCGGAGAATCGGCCGAGCGTGTGGTTGGAGAGCCAGTGGTTTTTCGCGTCGGAGCTGTTGGTGTAGGCGCGGTAGGGGACGGGGAGGGACAAGGCGGAGCGCGCGACGTATTCGGCGCCGGCGAGCAGACGGTTTTCCGAGTAGCCGAAGAGGTCGACGCCCTGGTTCCAGGCGATCTGGCAGGCCGGGGCGAGCATGCCCACGCCGAGTTGGCCGTGGGGCTGGTCGCGGCCGCTTTCCTGCCACTGGCCGAGTCCGCCGGGATGGAGCTGATAGATCGCGTGGAGGATCGAACCGGTGCCGCGGCCGTTTTTGAAATACTCTACGCCCTCGTCGAAGATGGCGCGGTCATCGAGCAGCACGCCGATGGCGAGCAGGGCCTCGATGTTGGCGATGTCCCAGTTGGCCCAGAAATGGGAGTCGCCGCGACGGTTGCGCTCGGCGAGGAAGCGGCTGACGGACGGGTAGAGCCAGGCGCGCACCATGGTTTCGAAGCGCGTCCGATCCTCCGGCCGCCAGTCGGGGCAGGAGCGCAGGAGTTCGCCGACCATGGAGAACTCGGCGGTGAAGATGCCATTGAGGCCCGGGATGTCGGCGCCGGCCGGCTCCTGATCAACAGCGGCGGACCATTCGTTGCAGATGCGGATGGCGGCGGCGGCGTGGGCGCGGTCGCCGCCGACATACCAACGGATGAAATTGAGGTAGGCGGCGTGGGCGTCGCGCGAGGCGCGTTGGCGGCTGGCCCCGATGTTTTTCTGCGCGCCAGATCGGTAGTCGGCGCGCGCGAGCGGATCGCGGAGCAGAGCGTCCCAGCCCTCGATCCACGGTGTCTCGCGCGCGGCGACCTTGGCTTTCATGCGCTCGAGGTCGGCGAGGGAGTGCAGGCCGCCGGGATGGACGAAGGTCCGGGTCTCGGCCGCCGCGGCGTGGGCCGCGCCGATCGCGAGCGCGAACAAGCAGGCCGCGAGCGGGCGCATGAAACGGACGATGCGGGGGCGAAAAAACATGGGAGGCGCGGGATTCGCGGGGAGCGGCAGGGCGAGCCAGGGCGGGGTGGGGAGCTTAGCGCGCGAGGAGTTGAAAACTTTGTTCAACCGGGGTCGCGGTGCGAACCGCGTGCGCGCCATCGCGGCCGAACTGCCAGGCGACGACGGTGATCCTGAGCGGGAATCCGGCCCGGGGCGGAATCGCGGTGAAGCGCAGCGTGGAGCCGTGGATTTCGGCCGGACCTTCCCGCACGTAGTAACTCACGGGCAGGCCGGCGGAGCTGGTGGCGGCGAGTTCGAGGGAGGAGGCGGCGCCGACGCGTTGATCGGGGATGGCGGGAAACACGATCGTTTGCGGCGCGCCTTCGGAGCGGGGGGCGGCGTGGACCATCGCCTGCTGGACGATGCCGCGGACGTGGTCGTCGCCCGGATGCGAGGCGACGAGCCAGAGATCGTGGTTGCGGCGATTAGCGGTGTATTCGGCGCGGCCAAACTCGAGACGAAAGGTCTCCGGGCCGGTTTGCACGAAGGGACCGACGATGCGGGCGAGCGTGACAGGACCTACGCCTTCGGGGCGGGTGAGCGCGGCGCCGACCGGCAGGCCGGTCCAGAGCGCGCCCTTGGGCGAGTTGTCGGGAACGTGGTCGAGAAAGGCGGCGTGGATGCGGAACGTGATGCCGTCGTCCTCGGGCAGGAAACGCGGCGTGACCGGTTCGCCGTTGCCCTTTTCCGGGGGTTGGCCGACGTCGGTGACGGAGAGGAGCGCGGGCATTTTTCCGCGGCCCTCGGCGTGGATGGCTTCGGTGGCGCGGGCCATTTCCTCGTCGAAACACCAGAAGGCGGTGCGCGCGTCGCCGGCGTAGTCCGCGAAGGGCGCGGTGGGTGCGGCCGGCGGGGCGTCGGGATGCCAGCGGTCGATGCGCCAGCCCGTGCGCGGATCGACCGGGCGGAGTTTGGCGGAGGTGGGCGCTCCGGCGGAGGCGTCGCTCGCGGGCAGCCGGGCGGCGGCGGCTTTTTCGATGAAGCCGGCGAGGAAGGCGACCGTGCGGTCGGAATAATCGAAGTGGCCGCGGCCGGTGTCGGCGAGAAAGGCGACGGGGCAATCGGGGTGCGCGGCCATGAACTCGAAGGCGGGCGCGAGACGATCCTCCCACCACTCGTATTGGCCCATGACCATGAGCGCGGGGACGCCCGCGATGCCCCGGTCGCCCCAGTCGATGCGTTTGCGGCCGTTGCCGGTGAGCGTGGTGCGGGGCGCGTCGCCTTTGTAGGAAATGAGCGCGAGGGTGCGCTCCGGGGCCCAGGCGGCGAAGTTCCACGGGAAGGTGGCGCAGGCGGAGTGGCCGAGCGGAACGACGGGCGCGGTCGCGAGCTCGTCGTAACCGGAGGCGGCGGCGAGGGCGGACACGATCCGGTCGAAGCGCTCGCCGGCGCCGGTGTTGAAGTCGAAGGTGGCGTCGAGGTAGGGCACGACCCAGAGCTCGGCGAAGCCCAGCCGGCCGAGCGTCTCCCGCATGGTCGGGTGCTCAAGGATGCCTTGCTCGACCATGTTGTGGCTGGAGACGACCACGCCGCGCACGCGCCCGCAGTTTTCCGGAATCCAGAGGTAGGCGCGCGCGTCGCCATCGGGAGCGGACCATTGCCAGACCGCGGCTCGCAACGGGCCCCGCCCGAGGCAAAGGACGAGGGCGAGGCTGCTGAGGATCAGGCGCGGAAGAGACATGGAAACGCGGGAAGAGGAGCGTGGCGGTTTCGGGGAGACGGGGCGGGGGCGACTGTCCCGCGCGAGAGGCGGAGCGCCGAGTGTGTCGGTCGGTTAACTATAACGCATGGGCTGTGTTTTCGCCGGGGACGCGCTCAGGGATTCCGCGACGGGACGCGCTCAGGCGGAGGGCGTGCGCGCGGGCAGGCTGGGTCCATCCACCCAGGAGCCTTCGATCAAGATCTGGCGTTTTACGCGGGGGAATCCCAGGTCGCCGTCGTTGATGAGGGAGGCGAGCACGAGGACGCCGACGCGGCCGATCTCCTCGGCGTTTTGATCGATGCCGGCGCTGATCGGGCAATCGAGGACGGTGAGCGCGGCGAGTCCCGTGTCCCGGGGCGTGCGGATGCCCATGGCGTTCAGTTTTTCCGGCATCCAGGCGAACTCGGTCAGGATGGCGTCGGGGCGATGCTCTCGGAGCCAGGCGTCGAGGCGCAGCCGTTCGGTCTCGGGCTCGTCCTCGTTAAAAAGGAAGGGCGGGAGCGGGGCGGCGTCGGGATGATAAAACTGGTCCCACGCGTAGCCCGCGCCAAAACCGCGGGGCTTCCAGTGTCTCGCGACGAGACCGATGCGTCGGTAGCCGCGTGCGCGCATTTCCGTCATCGCCCGCATCGTGTTGTGCACCTGGTGGGAGGTGACCGAGTGGATGGGGAGCGAGTCGGGCAGGTTGGTGAGGCCGACGAGCGAGAAGCGGCTCCAGTCGAAGCGTTTCAGCCACTCGAAGTTGAAGGGGCCGGGGGGGAGGAGGATGCCGCGGATGTCGCGTGTGTGCAGGATGGTTTGCAGGCGCTCGGGCGGCATCGAGTCGCCGATCGCGACCTCCTCGAGACGGAATCCGAGTTTTTCGGCGGACGCCTGGGCGCCTCGCCAATAGAGGTCGAACTCGCGAAAGCCGCGGAGTTTTTTCGGGTCCGGCCACTGGTTGAACCACGCGAGGACCGCGTTGATCGAGGTCGGCGCCTTGCCCTGCCGGTAGCGCACCAGCGCGGAGAGCGCCGGGTCGGGCCGGTAGCCGAGTTCGCGGGCTTTTTGGAGCACGCGCTCGCGGAGATCGGGCGAGGTGCGGGGCTGGTTTCGCAAGGCGCGGGAAACCGACATGGCCGAGATCCCGAGCGTGGCGGCGATGTCGCTCAAGGTCACGCGCCGGGCGGGGGAGGCGGTGGTGGCGCGGCCGAGGCGGGGCGCGGGGGATGAGGAGGGGCGGCTGGCGGACATGGGGCGGGAAAGAAAGAGCGGCGCTGCGAGGCCCGGGGATCGGGTCGGGGTAACGCCAATCGGCGGCGCCTGAAGGCGAAGGCGAGGTTCCGTCTGGGTTATAGTTAACGCAAGATGTCTCTGGG
>JACCDO010400871.1_pt1 | contig 34007 bp, 23 predicted proteins | sample 7446101 | NCBI WGS metagenome assembly JACCDO01 (sample SAMN15323440, study PRJNA562643) | freshwater metagenome | isolation source: river surface water | place: USA:Blue River Watershed | collected 2017-08-16 | reverse complement strand
GTTGGGGTTGGAAGTTTAGGTTTAAAGCGACGGGCACGGTAACGATTCCACCCCTCTTCAACTTAAACCCTCCACATGAACTCGGTCGCCGCCGGCGACCGTCGTCTTGCTCCCTCGCGCTCTCACCTGTCTTCCACTCTTTTCCCATGCGACGGCGCGCGGGTCCCCGACGAAAGTCTAGACGGCGGCGGGCGCGCGCGCTTTGCTCCGCCCGCCCCATGTCCACCAGCACGCAGCGCCTTGGCGTCGGCATCATCGGCAGCGGCTTCATGACGCGCTTCCACCTGCAGTCGTGGGTGGCGGTGCGGGACGCCGACATCCTCGGCCTCTGGAGCCCGAACGCGGCGCACGCGGCCGACACCGCCGCCTACGCCCGCTCGCTGGGCGTCGGACCGGCGCGCGCGTACGGCTCGATCACCGAGATGGTCGCCGATCCCGCAATCGACGCGCTGTGGATCTGCGGTCCCAACCACAAACGCGTGGAGAACCTGGAGGAAATCGTGGCCGCGCTGGAGTCGGGCCGCGGGAAGCTGCGGGCCATCGCCTGCGAGAAGCCGCTCGCTCGCAACGTCGCGGAGGCGCGGCGGTGCGTGGAGCTGATCAGGCGGGCGGGCGTGCTGCACGGCTACCTCGAGGACCAGTTGTTCATTCCGGCCCTGGTGAAGGGCCGCGCGCTCGCTTGGGCGCGCGGGGCCTCGATCAGCGGCCGGCCCTACCTCGCGCGCTCGGCGGAGGAGCACAGCGGCCCGCACAAGCCCTGGTTCTGGCAGGGCCACCTGCAGGGCGGCGGCGTCCTCAACGACATGCTGTGCCACAGCGTGGAGGTCGCGCGCAACTTGCTCACCGACCCGGCCAAACCGCGCTCGAGCGTGCGGCCGGTGAAGGTCACGGGCCACATCCACAGCCTGAAGTGGTCGCGCCCCGAGTACGCCGGGCAGCTGCGGAAGACGATGGGCCCGGAAGTGGATTACACGCGCCGCCCCGCCGAGGACTTCGCGCGGGCGACGATCGAGTTCGCCGACGACGAGGGCCGGCCGCTGATCGCGGAAGCGACCACCTCGTGGAGCTTCGTGGGACCCGGGCTGCGGCTGAGCATGGAGCTGCTCGGGCCCGAGTACTCGTTCTCTTACAATTCGCTCAACGCCGGCGCGCAGCTCTTCCTGAGCCGACGGGTGACGGGCCGGTCGGGCGAGGACCTCGTCGAGAAGCAGAACGCCGAGCAGGGCACGATGCCGCTCGTGGGCAACGAGGCGGCGGAGTACGGCTATGAAGCGGAGAACCGGCACTTCGTGCGCTGCTTCCTCGAGGGCCGGCAACCGGAACTCGGCTTCGAGGCCGGGCTGGAGGTCGTCGAGCTGCTGATGACGGCGTACATGAGCGCCGAGCAGGGCCGCACGCTACCGTGGCGCCCCGAGGGGCTGGACGCGTTCGTGCCGGCGGTCGCGCGCGGCGACTGGCGGCCCTGAGCGCGGCACCGCGCGGCGGCGAGGCACCCTTTCCATGACGATCCAACCCAAACCCACCCCGCGCGGCGCGCTGTTCACGATGATGGCCCTGGAGTTCTTCATCTGGGGCGCGTGGCTGCCGCTGATCTTCGGCTACCTGCCGAGCCTCGGCTTCACGCCCGGCCAGCAGGCGTGGATCCTCAACGCGTTCCCCCTCGCCTCGATCGTCGGCATGTTCTTCAGCAACCAGTTCGCCGACCGGAATTTCGCCGCGGAGAAGTTCCTGGCGTTCTCCCACCTCGTGGGCGGCCTCGCCATCCTCGGCTGCGCGTTCACCCGGGACTTCTGGCCGTTCTTCCTGCTGATGCTCGTGCACTGCCTGCTGTACGTGCCGACGATCTCGATCACCAACTCGATCGCGTTCGCCAACATGCGCGACCCGGCGAACGAGTTCGGCCTCGTGCGCATGGGCGGCACCATCGGGTGGATCCTCGCCGCGTGGCCGTTCACCTTCATCCTCGTCGACTGGGCCAAGGTCGACGCCGCCGGCGCCAAGGGCCTCGTCGACTGGCTCGGCGCCGTGCTCGGCTCCGGCCTCTCGGGCGACGCGCTCAAGGAGGCCACGCGCTACACGTTCATCGTCGCGGGCATCGCGTCCCTCGCCCTAGCGGCCTTCAGCCTCACCTTGCCGCACACGCCGCCGCGCAAGGCGGCCGCCGGCGAGAAGCTGGCCTGGCTCGAGGCGCTGCGGTTGCTGCGGCATCCCTACGTGCTCGTGCTCTGGCTCGTCACCCTCGTCGACTCGTTCGTCCACAACTGCTACTTCAACTGGACCGGCGTTTTCCTAGGCACGGTGCCTTCCGCCGGCGGCGTGGGCATTCCGGGCAATTGGATCATGCCGGTGATGAGCATCGGCCAGGTCGCCGAGATCCTCACCATGTTCGTCCTCGGCGCGACGCTCCGGCGCTTCGGCTGGCGGACCACCATGATCGTGGGCGTGCTCGGCCATGCCGCCCGCTTCGCCGTCTACGCCTTCCTGCCGCAGAGCACCGGCGCCATCATCCTGATCCAGGTGCTCCACGGCATCTGCTACGCGTTCTTCTTCGCGACGGTCTACATCTTCGTCGACGCGTACTTCCCCAAGGACATCCGTACCAGCGCGCAGGGACTCTTCAACGTCCAGATACTCGGCACCGGCGCGCTCCTCGCCAACTCGCTCTGCCCCTGGCTCATCCAGCAGGTGTACACCGTGAAGGGCGTGACTGACTTCCGCGGCCTCTTCCTCGTGCCCCTCATCGTCGCCTCAGCGGCCGCGATCGCCCTCGCGCTCTTCTTCCGTCCTCCACCGGCTCCCGCGGCGACGGGCGGTGGCGCAGTCGCGGCCCCGCATTGAGCTGAGCCCGGCGATGACCGCCCGGCTCGCGCTCTTGGTCCTGCCCTTGGTCCTGCCGCTGCTCGCGGCCGACGCAGCCCGTGCGGCTCGCGTTGAGCTCGTGGCCGGTGGCGGCGAGGACCACACCGGGATCCCCGCCGCGCGCGCCGCCCTGCGCGAGCCGTTCGGCGCGGAGTTCGATGCCGCCGGCAACCTGTACGTCGTCGAGATGGCGGCCGGCAACAGGCTGCTGCGGATCGATGCCCGCGGCGTCCTCGACCACGTGGCGGGCGACGGTACCGCCGGTGACGCCGGCGACGGGGGACAGGCTATGGCGGCCCGTTTCAACGGCCCGCATAACCTCGCGGTGCTGCCGGGTGGGGACGTGCTCATCGGGGATACCTGGAACGGGCGCGTGCGGCGCTTTCATGCCGGCGACGGAACCATATCCACGGTTGCCGGCTTCAACGCACCGCCCCCGGCGGCCCGCTCCCACGGCCCCTACTGCATCGCCCTCACGCGGGACGGAGCCGCCCTTGTCATCGCCGACCTGCGCCGCGTGCACGTGCTCGAACTCGCCACCGGCCGACTGCGTGTCGTCGCGGGCAACGGCGCCAAGGGGATTCCGCCCGACGGGGCCGTCGCGACCGAGGCGCCGCTTTCCGATCCGCGGGCCGCGGCGTACGACCGCCGCGGAAACCTCTACATTCTGGAGCGCAACGGCCACGCCTTGCGTGTCGTGGGCCGCGACGGGCGCATCCGCACCGTCGTGAACGCCGCGGGCATTAAGGGAGCCGCCGGCGACGGTGGCCCCGCCCTCGCCGCCACTCTCAACGGACCCAAGCACCTCTGCATCGACCGCGACGATTCGGTGCTCATCGCCGACGCCGAAAATCACCTCATTCGCCGCTACGCGCCCACCACCGGCCTGATCACACGTGTGGCCGGCACCGGTCGGAAAGGCGCGGCGGGAATTGGTGGGCCGCCCGAAAGCTGCGAGCTTAACCGTCCGCACGGCGTGACCGTCGGACCCGACGGCACACTCTACATCACCGACAGCTACAACCACCGGCTGCTGCGGATCGTGCTTTAGCCGGAACCGTTTGGACGTAGAACCAACCAGGTAAACTCAGGCGCCCGGATTTCGGCGAGGACCGTTCAGGGATGCCCGCCTTCATTCGTGTCGATGCGTGTCGATTCGGGGTTGGCCCGAAGGCTTCCGACGAAACGTTCCTTCGAGGCCTTCGTGGTTCAATCACCCCGGCCGGCCACCACGGATCACACGGATGGCACGGATCAAGACCGCAATCCGCGTGCACCGTGAAGTTCGCGTCGCGCCCGGCTTTTTCCGCCGGGCCGGTTCCGCTTCCGTGTATTCCGTGTGTTCCGTGGTAAAACCACCGCTTACCGTACGCCCTGCCTCGCGCGAGGCCGTCCTCCGTGGTGATTGAGCCTTGTGGATGTTCGCCTTCATTCGTGTCCATTCGCGTCGATTCCTGGTTGGACCGAATCCTTCCGCCGCAGGAAACGGGTGCGGCCCGTTTGCCCCTGCGCCGGCGCGGGATTACGTTTCCGACGCCATGAACGACATCATCAGGAAGACGCTGCTCGCCGGGGTTGGCGCGGCGGTGGTGACTCGTGAGAAGGTGGAGTCCGCGCTTGGGGACTTCGTGCGGCAGGGCAAGGTCTCGTCCGCCGAGGCGCGTGAAATGGCAGGCCGGATCGCCGACGAAGGCCGGCGTGAGTTCGAGACGTTGAAGGGTGATCTCGAGGAACGGCTGCGTGGGGCGTTCGACGGCGTGGACGAACGCGCCCATCACCGGATCGATGCCCTGGAGGCCCGCGTGGCAGCACTGGAGCACGCCGCCGCCGGGGCGGAGGGCCGCGCGGCCGACGAACTCGGGGCTCCGGAGCGCGACTGACCGTGTCCGGTGCCCTGCAACGGGCGCTCCGCGCGAAGCGGATCCTGGCCGTCCTTGGGCGGCACGGCTTGGCGGAGGCGCGCGGCCGGATCGGACACCCGAAGCCGGAGGGCGGAGAGCCCGGCGGGCTGGCCGGCACCGGTGTGCGGTTGCGGAGGGCGGCCGAGGAACTCGGACCGGCATTCGTGAAACTCGGGCAGATGCTTTCGATGCGGCCTGACATCGTGCCGCACGAGATCCTGCTGGAGTTGCGCCGCCTTCAGGATCGGGTGGAGCCGCTGCCGTTTGCGCTCATGCGGCCGGAGCTGGAGGTAGGGCTGGGATGCGACCCTTCGGAGGTGTTTGGGGAGCTCGATGAGCGGGCGGTTGCGGCGGCCTCATTGGCGCAGGTTTACTTCGGCCGACTGCGCACGGGGGAACGGGTGGCGGTGAAGGTGCAGAAGCCGGGGCTGAGCGGACTGTTGGAGGCCGACCTTGAGATAGCGCGCCGGCTGGTGGTCCGGTTGCAGGCGCATGTACCGGCGTTGCGGGCAGTCGACCTCGCGGGAGTGCTGGACGAGGTGCGCGATGGGGTAAGGAGGGAGCTCGATTTCCGGCATGAGGCGCGCAACCAGGAGTTTTTCCGCTCCCTTAGGCCCGGGGACAGGCTAGTGTTCGCCCCGCGCGTGTTCGCGGAACTTTCCTCGACGAAGGTGCTAGTAATGGAGCGGGTCGACGGGGTGCCGGTGGCTGCGGCGGCGGGCGTTCCGGGGGAGGTGCGGCGTAGGCTGGCGGCAGCCGGGGCGGATTCCCTCCTGCGCCAGGTGTTCCTCGCGGGATTTTTTCATGCCGATCCTCACGCGGGTAATCTACTGGTCACGCGTGACAGCAGGCTGTGTTTCCTGGATTGGGGACTGGCTGGTCAATTGACGCCCCGGTTGCGCACCGCCTTGGCGGATTTTTGGGAGGCGGCAGTCGGACAGGATGCCGAGGCCGTCGTGCGAATCGCGCTGGAACTGGCGCCGACGGAAGCGCGGACCGAGACGCGTGAACTTGAGCGAGAGGTGGCCCTGGTGCTGCGCGAGGAGATGGATCTCGCGGCCGAGCGGCCGGCGCTTGGTCGGGCAATGGTACGTTTGCTGTTTATTCTTGGGCAGGGAGGAATCTCGCTTTCGCGGGATTACGCCCTGATGGCAAAGGCGATCCTCGCAGTTGAGGAGGCGGGCCGGTTGCTGGATCCCGCGCTTGACCTACGACCGCATGCCGCGGCGGCGATGCGCGCGCTGCGGCGCGAGCGAACGGGAGCGCGGGCCATAGTGCGCCGCACGCGCGAGGCGGCGCGACACCTTCTACCCGGACTACAGGAGCTGCCTGTGGAGATGAGCCGGCTGATACGGCGGCTTGGCCACGACAGCCTCGCCATCAATCTGCACCACCGCGGGCTGGACGAGCATGACGACGCGATGAAGGTGGCGGCGAACCGGATTGCCCTGGGGGTGATCATCGGCGCGCTGATCATCGGATCATCGCTTATCGTGACCACCGGTGCCACCCCTCATCTGATGGGTTATCCGGTGCTGGGGATCGTAGGCTATCTGGTGTCGGCCCTGCTCGGCCTGCGAGTTATCTGGGACATAATCCACCACGGCCGGCACCGATAGTTTCAAGAGGGACAGGCTGTTTGACCGAAGGGACAGGTTGTTTACGTACCGGAAAACTGGAAAACGGGGGGGCGGAAACGACCTGAAACAAATACGTGAACCGCTCTAGCGGTGATCCGGCAGGCGGGCCTAGATCGTCCACATTTTGGGGAAGAAGAAGCGTTTCACCGTCAACTATCAGGCTCCGCCTTTCTCTGCGCATGCTATCACGGAGGCAGTCGGGCGAGTTCAGCTCTCAGCAGGAAATTGGCGCACGCACCGCGACCATGGTCCTCAGGTCGTCCCAATCTGTGAGCGGCAGCAAGGGCGTCGCTGATCGCCCGGGCGCCGAGGCTTCACTCGCGAGCGAGCTTGCGAACTGGGTTTTCACAAACGCCTCTCCTCCCAGCACTGCTCCGAACGTGAAGTAACGGACGCGACACATCAGGACCGTCGCCAGGGGAAGCTTTCCCCGCTCCGCTATCACTCGAGCCAAGTCAGCGGGAGCTATTTTCGCCCCGCCCTCGCGTTGCGATGAGCCTGAAGCGAAAAGCCTCATGCGGTAGGCGGCCTGGACGGACTCCCAATCTTGTGGTGGAAATATCGCCCCGAGGCCAACCCGCGCAACCCGACTGCCGGCCACCGCCTCGGCATAGCCGCAAAATCGGTAGTCCTTGGGATCGGAGACGATGCCGGCGCGAACGGAGTTGAGGTCCACGTAGGCTGCGACCGTAGCGAGTACGAACTCACTGGACTCAATCAGAACGCTCCTGAAGCGCTCGGCCCACAGGGTCCCGAACCGATGATGTGCCTTGTTGAACCAAATGCTGAACCGCTGCTTCAGGAGCTTCATGAACTGGGAAACGTCGCCCATGAGAGCGAGTTGCCTGCGCCGCCACCCCTCGGCTGCGGCGTCGCCAGCGGCAAGCAGGGCACGGACCACCGATAAACGCGATGCCCCGCGCCCGGAGGAACTTGAGTGAAGCGAGGCATAGCGGCGAAACAGCTCCTCGTCTGAAACCGGCTTCTGGCGCGGCACGCGCACCAACACGTGGAAGTGATTCGACAGGATCGCATAGGTGAGAACCTCCAAGCCGCAGAAATCGGCTACCTTCCAAAGCATGCACCGCAGCACCTCCTTGGACGCTTCGTCGAAAAGAAACTCACCGTTTACCGTCCGCGTTACGCAGTGGTAGCAGGCGGCGCCCTCACTTGGGTCAATTTTTATCCGGTTCCGACGCACCGGAGCAGTTTCATGCTCCCCACCGGAAACGTACACGCGATATCATACCCAAATAGCAGAGGAAGGACTGTATTTATTCCGTAATGACGAGTTCGACCCGGATAGATGAGCGTGTTCCCAAAAAACCCGTGATCCGACTGCCCTGGAAGGGGAAAGAACCGGAGTAGTTTGATGGGGAGGTACGCGCTGTGGCCGTCGCGTCGGTGGCGAGGGGATAAGCCCTTTAGTAAGAATCGTTAACCTGCTGCGGGTTTGCGGGGCCATTCGTTGGATTCGGTCAACTCATACGGAGTGATGAACACGCTTCCCGCGACGGGGGAGGCGAAAGCCATAGCGAGCCAACGGCGTCTATCCTCTACAGGCAGAGGAAGTCGAAACGGCGTCGCTCGCAGCGGTCGAATCAACGAGCTCCGGCACGAAACATCCCAGACGTGCGAAGCGAATGAGTCGCATGGCGCACCGCGTCGGAAGTACCCAAAATAAACCCAACGCCCTCATCTGCCATCGCTTTAACAATAGCCTGTCCCTAATGAAATGAGCCTGTCCCTGATGGATGATGGATGGACTAACAACCTGTCCCTATGTGCATGTGAACTAGCCTTCAGTCTCCGTTCACAGCCAACGGACGTACCCGGGCACCGGGGCCAACTTTGTCGCCGGGATACACGATGACTTGCTCACCCTCGCGGAGCCCGCCCGTGATTTCGGTCTGCACCCCATTGGAGCGGCCGGGCTGCACGGTCCGAAGCACGGCGCGCCCGCCTTCCGCCACGAACGTCCGCCACTCCCCGCCTCGCCGGAACAAGGCCCCAGCCGGCGCCTGCAGGGCCGAGGCGCTTTCCCACGTCACGATCCTGGCCTCAACCCGGTAGCTGTCGCCAAGCGTGGGCCGTTTACCGGCCGAATCCGTGAAGTCGGCGATGACGTATACTCTCTGTTCCTCAACCCCGAGGGCGGAGATCTTGGTGAAGGCCGAAGGCTCCACCAGGCGTACCCGCGCGGCAAGCGGTTCGGATCCGCCCCATTGCTCCAACATCACGCGCGCCCCGGGTTGGATCGCGACGCCGTCGCGCGACAGCACTTCGATGCGCACCTCAAGGTCGGCAGGATCACCCACCTCGAGGAGCGGAAACCCACCGGCGACCATCCGCGCGCTCTCCTGCATGACGCGCAGGATACGACCGCTGACGGGTGAGGTGAGCACAAGCGGCTCCGCACCTCCACCAGCCAGGCCCCGCGAGAGCAACGCCTCCGCCTGCTGAAGCTCAAAGGCCGCGACCTGCGCGGCGAAATCCGCCGCGCGCAGCTCGGCCGCCGCCGTCTCCTCCCGCGTCCGCGCAAGATCGGCCTCCTGAGCCGAGATCACCCGCTCCTCGCGGAGCCCGCGGGCGCGGGCATTTTCCGCGGCAGCGAGGCGCGCGGCCGAATCGGTCCGGGCGCGTTGGGCCAAAGCCGCCTCGCGGGCGGCCGCGGCGGCCTTCACCCGCGCCTCCGCCTGCGCCTGCAGACGGGCATCCAGGAAGTCGGCCCCGCCCGCCTCGATCACGGCCAGCACCGTGAGGCCGGCCTCAACCTCGGCTCCCGCCTTCCAATCGATGCGCCGCAGCTGCCCCGCGACAGGGGCCGTGATGACGTAGCGGTTCTTCACCCGCGTCATGCCCTCCTCATCGACCGTGACGACCAGCGGCCCACGGCGGACCGGCGCAACCTCCACCGGAACCGGCTCGGGCCAAAGCCCGATCACGATCAAGGCCACCAGCGCCACAGCCCCGACCCAAGGCAGCCGGCGCCGCCAGGCAGGCGCGCCGCTTCGGGGCGAAGAAGGTGCGGGGGACGGAAGAACGGGTTTCATGGAAGACGGCGGCAAAAGCGTGTTCAATCGGCGACCTTGAGCGCGCTCACGAGGTCGATCTCCGCTAGCTTGCGGGCGGCGAACACGGCCGACAAGACCGACGCGACCGCCACGACGAGAACGGCGTAGGCGTAGTTGGCGGACGTGAGCACGAGGGGCAACCGGACGGTCTCGGTGTTGACGGTGGTGATGATGCCCCCGGCGAAAAGCGACCCGACGACCAACCCCAGCGGCAGCGCGATCAACGTGAGGATCACGAGCTCGCCGACCAGCACGGCGCCCACTTCGCCGCGGGTGAAACCGAGCACCCGCAGCGTCGCGAGCTCACGGGCGCGTTCGGAGAGCGAGATACGGGCGCTGTTGTAGATGATGCCGAAGGCCACGACCGTCGCGAAGAAGCTGTAGATCTTCTGGAGCAGGCCGATGCTCTCAGCCGTGGTCTTGCGGAAGCCGTCGCGCAGCGCGTCCTTGATGATGCAGCCCCCGATGCGGGGAGTCGCTTTCACCGCGGCGACGAATTCACCCCACCGCGCCTTGTCGACCAACACGTGGGCGCCGGAAACGCGATCGCCCTCCAGCATGAGCCGGTTCAGGGCGTGCCGCTCCATGTAAGCCGCCGTACCGGCGAAGTCCTCCGCCAGCGCCACAACCGGGACGGTCACCTCGCGGTCGCGTCCCTCCAGCACGCGGGCGACAACGCTGTCACCGGGCCGGAGGCGCATCACCTCGGCGAGCTTCGCCGACATGATGATCCCGCGCTCCGGCAGCGGCAACTGGCGCGGCCTCGCATCGATGACACGGCTAAGCGTGCCCTCGGTCGGAAGCCCCTGCAGGAGGAGGCGACGCGTGATGGGCCCGGCCTTGAGTTCGACCGGGACGAAGCGGAACGGCTCGGCGTGGATCACGCCCGGCAGGTGCCGGAAATCGTTTAGCGTCCGCTCCGGTCCAGGCTCGACGAGCGAGAGCGTCACGGTCTGCCGCTGGATCACGTCCCATTGGAAATCGATCACGTAGGAGATGCCGTCGCGGAACGAGTTCGGCACGATCAGTATCCCGGTGGCGAGCGCGAGCGCGAGGCAGGTCAGCGAGCTCCGCACAGGCCGGCGCTGGATGTTGCGCAGGGCCATCCGCAGGGACGGACCAGCCCAGCGCGCGAGGCCCATCTGCTCGGCGAGCGAAGGCCGGTAGCGCGCCGGCGGCTCGGGCCGCATGGCTTCGGCCGGCGGCAACCGCACGGCCCGCCGCACGGCCCCTGCCACGCCGGCGAAGGCGGCAGCGGAACTCACGGCGGCCGCGATGCCGAGGACACCGTAGTCGACGCGGAACCGCAGCGAGGGAAACCGGAAGAACAGATGGTACATCTCCACCAAGCGCTCTCCCAGCAGGATGCCGCCGAGGGAACCCAGCACCACGCCCGCCGCGACGATACCAAAGGAGAACTTGAAATAATGCGTACCCACCTGCCGGTTGGAGAAACCACAGGCCTTGAGCATCGCGATCTGCTCACGCTGCAGCGCGATCTGTCGGCTCATCACCGAGTTGGTCATGAACGCCGCCACGCTCAGGAATACGAGCGGGAAGGCGATCGCCAGCCCCTCGAGGATGCGGATCTCGTCGTCGAGCCGGCGATGGGAGGGATGATCGATCCGCCCGTGGGCGCCGCGCCCACCATAGGGCTGAAGGATGCGGTTCACGGCTGCGATCACCGCGCCTTCCGAGGCGCCGGGGGCGAGTGTCAGCGAGACGGAGTTGAACGCCCCGTAGAGCTGAAATGCCGTGGCCAGCTCCCGGTACGGCATCCAGAAGACGCCGTAGGTGCGGTTGTCGGGCAGGGCCGCGCCGGGCGGAGCCTCGAAGACAAACTCGGGCGAGAGCACGATGCCCGAGAGCCGGAACGTCTCCTTCGCGCCATTCAGCAGGGCGGCGATCGTGTCACCGGGCTTCAGCCCGTGCGCCTCCGCGAAGGCCTCGCCCACGGCCAACTCACCTTGGTTCGTCCGGCCTTCCGGCAAGCGCCCAGCCCGCACGTAGGGGCGGTTGAGGCGCACTTCCCCGCGTTCGGGCAACGAGTTGATCAGCCCGACCGCCGGCTCGGCCAGGCCGGGCACATCGAGGGTGACCTGCACCGAGATCCCCGTCTGCACCTGCACCACGCCCGGGATCGCCGCAAGCTCCGCCTCGACCGAATGCGGCGCGCGTTTCAGCCGGGCAAATACCTCGGCGAAGCGGTTCGCGCCGTAGTACTCGTCGCGCGTCGTTGACAGCGAAAGAATCAGCGAGCGCGTCATCACCATCATCGCCAACCCGCACGCCATGACGAGCGAGACGGCGAGGGCCTGGGAGAAAAGCGCGCGCAGGTCGCGGCGCAGCTTGCGGTCGAGCATGCTCATCGCGTGCCGCCGCTACCAGGCCAGTTCGCGCACCGCACCGCGCACGGCGTTCTCGCGGGTATGAATGATCCGACCGTCGGAGAGGGTAAACACGCGGTCCGCCATGTCGGCGAGGATGACGTTGTGCGTGATGATCACTGCTAGAGTGCCGAGCTCCCGGTTGATGCGCTCGATCGCCTCCAGGACGGTGATGCCGGTGTGCACGTCGAGCGCCCCGGTGGGTTCGTCGCACAACAGCACCTCGGGCCGCTTCGCGATCGCCCGCGCGATCGCCACGCGTTGCTGTTCACCGCCCGAGAGCTGTGCGGGAAAGTGATCCAGCCGGTCGGAGAGGTCCACCATCGCGAGCGCCTCCTCGGGTGTCATGGGGTCGCGGCAGATTTCGGTGATGAGGGCGACGTTCTCCCGCGCCGTGAGGCTCGGGATCAGGTTGTAGGCCTGGAAAACAAACCCCACCGCGTCGCGGCGAAACTGCGTGAGGCCGGCCTCGTCCATGCCGGCGAGATCGCGGCCACGGTACTGCAGCACGCCGCTGGTCGGCGAATCGAGTCCGCCCAGTTGGTTGAGCAACGTCGACTTACCGCTGCCCGACGCGCCCAGCAGCACGATGAGTTCGCCGGCGAAAAGATCGAGGTCGACGCCCGCGAGCGCCGTCACCGCCGCCGTGCCCTCGCCGTAGATGCGCTCCATGCCCAGCACATGGTAGACCGGCTCGCCGCTTCGCCCCGCGCCGGGCGCGGAAGAATGAGGGGCGGAGGGGGAGCTCGACATGGGACGGTGAACGAATCCGGAAGCCGCGGGAGGCGCAACCGGCAACACGGGGCGTCACCGCGATTCCCGGCTGATCGAACAAGGAGCCTTCACCTTCGGCCGAACCCCGCTTGGCTGGACCAGGCGCCCGCGTCGCATTTTCACTTTTTCCGGAATGCCCACCCCCACCGCTTCCCTCCCCCGCCGAGGTTTCCTGCAACTGGCCGCGCTGGCCCCGCTCGCAGCCGCGCCGCTGCCGGCGCTGGAGCCGGTCAAGCGCACCGGGGGGCCGTTTCTGCGGCCCGCGCTCAACGTGTACTCGTTCCTCGAGCCGCTGAACGAGAATGCCAAGGACTCTTCCAAGGGCATCGACCTGTTCGGTGTGTGCGACTTTTGCGCGCGGCTGAACATCGAGGCGATGGACGTCACCGGCTACTTTTTCCCGGGCTATCCGAAGGTTCCGACCGACGGGTTCATCAGCCGGCTCAAGCGTCACGCGCACGCACGCGGCGTCGTGATCAACGGCACGGGCATCCGCAACGACTTCACCGCGGCCGACCGGACCGTGCGCGCCGCAGGCGTGCAGGTGACGAAGGAATGGATCGAGGCGGCGGCGCGCCTCGGGGCGACCGTGATCCGGGTGTTCGCGGGACCGCAAAAACCATTCAGCGACTGGCGGGTGGCCGCGGGTGGCGCGAAGCGGGAAGACGTCGAGCAGTGGATGGCCGATGACCTGCGCGCCTGCGCGGAACACGCGGAAAAGTTCGGCGTGCTGGTCGGCGTGCAGAACCACGGCGACTTTCTTAACACGGGCGCCGAGCACCTGAGCCTGCTCCGGCGGGTCGGTCATCCCTGCTGCGGCGCGCTGGTCGACACCGGCAAATACCTCACCGCCGACCCCTATGCCGACATCGCGCGGATCACGCCCTACGCGGTGGGGTGGCAGATCAAGGAGACGATGGGCAGCGCGCTGAAGTCGCCGCCGGCCGATTTGAAGCGGCTGATGCGCATCATCGCCGACGGCGGCTACCGCGGCTTCGTGCCGATCGAGACGCTCTCGATGGGACGCCAGGACTACAACCCCGCCACCGAAGTGGAGAAGGTGCTCAACGGCATGCGCGCGGGGATCGCCGCGCTCGGGTAAGAACCGCGCGACCGCGCGCGGAACGTCGGCGACCGCTCGCCGGGCCCGGGGGCGGAAACTTAGAACGTGTCACCTGCTTTCGTCGGCCTTCGCCTTCCGCTTCCCTTTTCTTTCCCGAACCGGCTCGCCGGCCTTCTCCGCCTTCGGCGGCCTCGGGTCCTTGTCGGAGACCTTGTAGTCGACCGGCGGCAGCAGCATGGGCGTCTCGAGCCTTCCACGGTGAACCTCGATCAGGCTGAAGATGTCGTCCTTGTCGTCAGTGTTCACCAAGGTGAAGTCCGCACCCCTGGCGCCACCGTGGCGCAGCACGGCGTCCTCCACCGTGACCGTCTCATGGCGCCATTTCCGATCACCTGTTCCCGTGACGGACAGCGCGGTCTTCATGCCGGCGGAACCGGCATCATAATCGAGCCGCCACGATGAACCCGCCGTGGCGTCGTACCAGACGACGGTCATCGACATCACCTGGGGCCCGCCACCTTGGGAGAAACCCTCGTGCAGCCTGAAGTACATGGCGTCCTTGCCGGACGCGTGTTCGAAGCCGCGGGCGAAACGGGAGTAGATGGGGGACATCTTGGTGATCGGCCCGCCGACGCGCCAAAGAGGTATCGAGGTGGCGTCAGGGTCGATCTGATGGAGGAAACGTCCGTAATTGTCGGGCCAGATGTCCCAGCCGACGTCGTTGAAGCCCCGCTGCGTGTCGCGTTGCCGCACCTGCCCCAACACAAGGGCGTTCCGGTCATCCACCGCGGCGCCGTACTTCGCGTAGGCGGCGACGATCTTTTCCATGCGCGCCACGTTGCCCGGCGAGGCGGGCCCGAACTCCACCTCCGGGTAAGCCGCGGTGTCGGCGGCATCTAGCCCCTTGTGCAGGGCGCAGAAGGCGCCGGTGGCGGCCTCGGGCCGGATCTGTCCCGCGTAGCGATTGAAGAAGTGGAAAGCGTAGTCGAAGCCCTGCTCCTTGCAGGCCTCCATCGCACTGGAGGAGATGTCCCAGATGCTCTGGCCGCCTTGGAGACCGGTGAGGGCGCCCCAGTAGAAGCTGAGCGGAACGTTCAGTTGATACCACGCGCGCTGCCACGTCTGGTCCATCTCCGAGCGTGCGAAGAGCGGGGTGCCCGTGGCGGCGACGAGACGCGGCTCCCAGATCTGGATCTTGCTCCGCTCCCCGCTCAAGTGATGCCCGCGCCCGCTGCCGGCTATCTTGATCCCGAGGCCTCCCTTGGCGTTGGCCATCACCCAATTCCACTCGGTCGCGAAGCCGCGTCCCCCGACCGTGTCCTCGCCCGGAGCGACGTGGTTGAACAAGAGGCTGATCTGGGGCTCTCCGGGAACCTGCTGGAAAGTCTTCACGAAGACCTCGAACGCCCACAGGCGGAACTCGCGCCACGCGGGCGATCGGACGGGTAGCTCGTACTGCTTCTCAAGCACCTCGCCTTTGTAGGCGCACTCGTCGCCGGTACACCCCGTCTTCACCTGGATGAATGCGATGCGCTCCTGCTTACCCTTCGGGTAAGTGCGAATGTGTTTCCCGAGTTCCGCGATGAGGCGCTCAAAGAATTTCCGATAGGCGGGGGACGGATAGTACGGATAGACCGGCCAAGCATCATGCATCTGGCCGTCGGTCTTAACGGCCGGCACACCCTGCTGGTAAATCCACGCGGGCGCATCCGGCCCCACGCCGATGGAAAGGTAAATGTACTGGTTCTTCGCGACGGCGCTTTCCATCGCGCGGTCCAACGCACCCCAGTCGAAGACACCGGGAACGGGCTCGATTCCGGCCCAATCCTGATTGAACGCCAAACCCTTGAGGAACGGATAGTCCTTGGGGTCGTACGCGTTGCCCCGGTCCCACACGCCGAACGAAGAAGGCGGCGGCGTGGCGCGCAACGAGCACAGGAAACCGAATAAGCCGATAAACCCAATGGCTTTGGCGGAACAAGCGATGCGGTGGCGAATCACGTGCATGGAAGGTGCGAGAGGAGATGCTGGAAATTTCGCGTGTGGCGCGGGCGCGCGTTCCTAGTGATCGCACGGCTGCGATCCGAGCGTAGCGATGGGAAATTGTCAGAATGCGGGGCACGCAAGCGATGCGGATTTCGTTCGTCGACCAGCGGCTGCCGGCGCAAAGCGGCCTCCGGGCGTCGTCGCAGTTCCCGCCCCACGCCCGTTACACGCGAAACTTCCGCGCGCGTCCGGCTTCAGTTCGGACGCAGCGGCGGGCGCAGCGGATCGTACACTTCGTCGAGCGGTGCCACCGGCGGCAGGAACGAACCCGGGGTGGCGTTCTTGAGCTCGGCCTCAATCTCGCCCACGCGCCGCTCTGACTTGGTGAGGAGTGAGGTTTGTTTCCCCAATTGCTGACGCAGGGAGGCCTCAGTGCCGTTGTCAGCCCCGTGGCGTTTCGCAACCGTCAGCCACGCGAGCGCCTCGGCGTAGTCGCGCTTCACCCCACGGCCGTTGGCGTGCGCGGCGCCGAGATTGAAGAACGCCTCGGGCTCGCCGGCCGCGGCGGCGGCGCGGAAGTAGGCGACGGCACGCGCCGGATCGCGGGCGGCACCGTTTTCCCCGCGCGACAGCAGAAGCCCGAGGCGGAAGGCGGCGGGGCCGTGGCCCGCGCGGGCGGATTTCTCCAACAAAGCGAGGGCTCGCGTGTCGTCCCTCGGAAGCCCGTCACCCCGCAGCAGCAATTCCCCGAGCGCGGCCTCCGCGCGGGGGTTGCCCTTCGCCGCGGCAGCCTCAAGATCGCGAACGTCGGACCACGTCTCGCCCTTGCCGCCTGAGGTGGAAATGAGCTTCGGTGCCGACTCGGCGGAAGGAGCGGACTCGGCGGCGGAGAGGTGCCCGTACGGGATCAAGCCCCAAAAGACTCCCAGCACGCGGAAGCCACGACCAAAGGCCGAACCGACGGCGGAGAGACCGATTCTGGTACGCGGGCGATCGCTCGATGAGGTCATGACGGGGTGGGAGTTAAAAACCAAAGACCGCGGGATCCGCCGCAGGTTCAGGGAATCTGCACCGACGCAAACCGCGGCGGGGCGAACCCAACAGCGAATGATCCACAGGATACTCGCGCTTATCCGGGTTTTCTCGGCAACGGACCGCGGCCTCGACCGGACAAGTGTCACTTCCGCGGCGGCAATTCGCGGATGAAGGTCCAGGAGACCTCGGCTACCTGACCGTTGTCGTAGTGGACGAAGAAGCCGTGACGCAGTTCCTCATCCATTTCGACCCGGGCCACCGTGGCTTTCGGTAAAATCCGATTGGCACGGCGGATCGTCCGGTGCGGCTCAAGGAACGAAAGCCCGTCATCGAACTCCACCTCGAAGGCATCTTCCCACTGGCGGTAGGAAACATTCTTCAAGCGGGAAAATTTGGCCTTCCCGAAAGGCGCCTTAAGCGGGTTGAGCAGCTTCATAAGCGACCCTCTTCCTTGGGGGCCTTCAGAATCCCCACAACCTTGCCCGGGGGACGCCATTCATCAAGCGGCGAAAAGTCATCAACCGCGACCCGACCAAGCAAGTTTCCATCGCCATCAGAAACATGCACATGCCGGGGATCGTGGTCCCCAATCCACCAGTCGAAGATGAATCCCCCGCGCCGGACGCGGCCCGTCGACTTGCCCGCGGGGCTACTCCGCGGCCTCGCCGGTGACGGTGGCCCCGCCGGTCACGCTGACCTTCTCGAGGATCGCCTTATGGATCTTCTCCGCGATCTCGGGCTTTTCCTTGAGCGCCTGCTTGGCGGCGTCTCGGCCCTGGCCGACGAGGTTGCCCTCGTAGGCGATCCACGCGCCCTTCTTCTCGAGGATGCGATGCTCAAGGCCGAGGTCGAGGAGCGAGCCCATCTTGGAGATGCCCTCGTCGTACATGATGTCGAATTCGCACTCGGTGAACGGCGGCGAGACCTTGTTCTTCACCACCTTGATCTTGGTGCGGTTGCCCACGACCTTGCCCTCGGGGGTCTTGATCTGGTCCTTGCGGCGGATGTCGATGCGGATCGAGGAGAAGAACTTGAGCGCGCGGCCGCCGGAGGTCGTCTCGGGGTTGCCGAACATCACGCCGATCTTCTCGCGAATCTGATTCGTGAAGATGCAGATGCAGTTGGTCTTGCTCACGACGGCGGTGAGGCGGCGCATCGCCTGGCTCATGAGGCGGGCCTGCGCGCCGACGGTCGCGTCGCCCATCTGGCCGTCGAGCTCGGCCTTGGTGGTGAGCGCGGCGACGGAATCGAGCACGATGACGTCGATGGAGTTGGAGCGGATGAGCGTCTCCATGATGTTGAGGGCGTCCTCGCCGGAGTCGGGCTGGGAGACGAGGAGGTCGTCGAGGTTCACGCCGACGACGCGGGCGTACTTCGGATCGAGGGCATGCTCGACGTCGATGAAGGCGGCCAGGCCGCCGCGCTTCTGGGCCTCGGCGATGACGCTCAGACAGAAGGTGGTCTTGCCGGACGACTCGGGCCCGTAGATCTCGATGATGCGGCCCTTGGGCAAACCGCCGACGCCGAGGGCGAGGTCGACCGCGAGGGAGCCGGTGGTGAGGGTCTCGACCTTCATCTTCTGGGCGTCACCCAGGCGCATGATCGAGCCCTCGCCGAACTGCTTGGTGATGGAGGAGACAGCCAGCTCGATGTTCTTGTCGCGCGCGACGTTGGCGGCGGCGAGGGCGGCGCTGGGAGCGGTCTTGGCGGGAGCGGGGGCGGCTTTGGACATGACGGGTGCGGTAGGACGGACGGTTGTTGGTTGAAAATCGGGCAGGCGAAGAACTGAGGCGCGGCCCGCGGGAGGGGCAAGGCCCGCCTGACCCTTGATTCGGGGCCACGCCGGCCTTGGACGCACCGCAACCGGATAGTGTTCACATGAACACGTCAAGCCTACGCCGGCGTTTTTTCGCCGGAGGGCGCCCGCTCAGGAGGCCCCGGGCTTGAAGCCCACGGCGAAGTACACGGCGCCGAGAATGAGCAGGAAGCTCACGCCGTAGTTCCACGTGAGCCGCTCGCCGAGCACGAGCCAAGCGAACACCACGAAGACCCCGAGCGTGATGACCTCCTGCATGACCTTGAGCTGGTAGCCGGTGAGACCCTGCGCGTAGCCGATGCGGTTGGCGGGAACCATCAGGCAATATTCAAAGAACGCGATCCCCCAGGAGAGCAGGATCACGAACCAGAGCGAGCGGCCCTCGAAGACCTTCAGCTTGAGCTGACCATACCAGGCGAAGGTCATGAAGATGTTGGAGGCGAGCAGGAGCAGGAAGGTGCGCATGGAGACGAGGGTGGTGGCGTAGCGGATGTGCCGACCGCGGGCAAACGGGACCTCGTCCGATCGCCACGGAGCCGAGCTCCGCAGAAAACCCTCGCGCCAGCCAAGGCCGCGGCAATCTTCCGCCCGATGCCAGCCAACGCCGCCGTCTTTGAGTCGTCGTACCCGGACCGGGCACGGACGCGGAGGGAACGGCCGCGGATCCATCCCGTGGAAAAGCTGCTGCTCACCCTCGTGACCCTCCATCTGGTGTTCATGCCCTGGGCGCTGGGCGCGATGCACCTGCCGGCCCAGATCGCGAGCGCGGTGCTGGCGGCGCTCGGTTTCGCGGTGAGCCTCTGGCCGCGGAATTACACGGCGGAGAACTCAGGGAACGACGCCTTCCGACTCACTCCGTGGCCGCGACTGGCGCGCTTCCCCGTCTTCTGGCTCGGCCTGGCGCTGCTCGGCTACATTGCGTTGCAGGCGCTCAATCCCGTCTGGACCTACATCACCGACGGCAAGGTCTTCTGGATGATGCGCATCAAGGGCTCCGAATGGCTGCCGCCGGGGATACGGGTACCCTTCGAGAAATGGGGGCCGTGGCGGGTGTTCATGGTCTTCGGCAGCGCCTGGCTGACGACCTGCGCGGTGTGGGTCGGCTTCACCCGACGCAGGACGTTGCAGATCCTCGTCGGCGCCCTGGCGGCCAACGGCGTCCTGCTCGCGATCCTCGGCGTCGCGCAGCGGATGACCCGCACGAACCTGATCTACTGGAACTTCGATTTTCCGGGCGCGATGCCGTTCGCATCCTTTGTGTACAAGAACCACGGCGCCGAGTACCTGCTGCTCTCACTCGCGGCGGCCTGCGGATTGGCGGGTTGGTTCTACCTCCGAGGTCTGCGCCGCATGGAGAAGTCCAACCCCAGCGGCGTACTGGCCTTCGCCGCCACGTTCGTCGCAGTGGCCGTCGTGACGAGCTACGCCCGCGGGGCCACGCTGACGATGCTCGCCTATCTGCTCGCCTGCATCGCCGGGTTCGTCGCCCACCAGCTGAGCCTGCCCAAGGAACACCGCCGGACGCCCATTCTGGTCGTGATGCTCCTCGTTTTCGGCTATTTCCTGAACACGGGACTCGACGCCCTGCGGGCCGGCGAGGCCTGGGAACGCATGAAGAGTGGTCTCACGCGCCAGGACCTGTCCTGGGAAAGCCGCGAATGGGCCAGCGCCGCCACGTGGGAAATGATCAAGGACGCCCCGTTGACCGGCGCCGGGGCGGGAAGCTTCCAGTACGTTTTCCCCCTCTACCAGCATCGGGATCCGAAGCTCGTGAAGAACGAATCGGGGGGCCCGATGTTCTGGCAACAGGCCCACAACGACCTGCTGCAGTTCCCGGCAGAACTGGGGATCATCGGCTGCGCCTTGATCGCCGCGATGCTGGGATGGTGGATCCTGCAGCTCGTGCGTTGTCACTTCTGGGACAACGCCCTCAGCGTCTGCCTCGTCGGCGGGCTGGTGGCGCTGCTTCTGTACTCGTGGTTCGATTTCCCGTTCCAATGCCCCGCGATCCTCATCACGTGGTGCGTCCTCTGGCCGGTCGTTACGCTTTGGACGCAGTTCGAGGAGCAACGCGGTTAGCGCCCGCCCCCGCATTCGAAGGAACATCGGCGGCCGGCGGGTGACCTAAACCGCCATGGCCCGCAGCGCGCTCCTCCGCGGCCTCGCCGCCCTCCGCCGGTTGGTCCTTCCGGCCCTCCCGCTGCTTCTTTCGACGGAAACCCTCGTTTCGGCCGCGGAACCCGTCCACCCGGCCGACCCCGGCGTCATCGTCGCCCCGCAACCCACGGCCCTCGAGACGGAGGAAGGCGGGGTGCACGGTCAGCTGGTCGTCGCCCCCGAGTTGATCTCCGCGGAGACGCGCGCCGACCTCGTCTTCATGATCGTGGCGGAACCCTTGCACGGCCGCGTGGGGCTGGCGGGCCCCGAGGAAAGCGCCGACATCTTCAAGAACAAGACCTCGCGGCTCGGGTACTTCGCCTACCGGCCGAACGACGGTTTCGCCGGCGAGGACTCTTTCACCTACACGGTGCGCAACGAGACCTCCGGCCTGGTGTTCCGGAACACCGTCGCGATCACCGTGAAGCCTCCGCCCGCGGTGATGCTGCAACGCTTCGAGGTCGGTGCCGCGCGTGAGCGTTCCGGCGGGACACGCGCCGTGCCCTTGCTCACCCGTCCCAACACGCCCGTGGCGCGCAAGCTGCCCAGCCATGAGGACTTCATGTCGGCCGTCGACCTCGCCGGCGTCGCCAACAGCCGCATCGCCTATCAGTTGGACCCGCAGTCCAAGCCCCGCCACGGCACCGCGCGTCTCGACCGCACCACCGGTCAGTTCACCTACGCGCCCAACCCCGGCTTCATCGGGGAGGACCGCGTCCGATATTACACCGTCGACGAGGCCAATCCGCACCTGGGGGCGGAGAACGAAGTGGTGATCACGGTCGAACCGGTACGCCAGCCGCGGCGGCTGCTTGCGGACCGTTCGCGCAGCCGCGACGTCGACCTCGTCTTCGTCATCAACAACTCGCCCTCGATGGCCGCCCACCAGGACCGGATCGCCGGCGCCCTCGGCCGGTTCCGCCGGCTGTTCCACGAGCGCGACCTCGACTACCGGATCGGGGTGCTGACGACGGACTTCGTGGACGCCGATCCCCGACTCGCGCCCGCGGAGCAGCGGTTCTTCAAGGAAGTTCGCTCCACGCGGATCGACGCGGGAGGTCACCCGGTCCTCGACGCCCGCGGGCGCCCGGTCTCCGCCCCCAAGGTCGTCGCCAGCAACGGCACGCTGGTGACCCTGCCCGCGCTGCCGCAGCCATGGGTGACGCGCGCGACGCCCGATGGCGTCTTCGCCGAACTCGTGAAGGTCGGGACCAACGGCGACAGCAACCGCACGGCGTTCACCGCGGTTTATAACTTCGTGGCGGGCTACCACGGCGGCCAGCATGCGTTCCTCCGTCCCGAGGCCCCGACGATCGTCGTGTTCTTCATGGACGAGGAGGAGACGCGGATGGCGCGGTGGAGCGCCCAGCGTGACGGGACCCGGCGGGCGGAGTGGATCGAGGACGGCCGCCTGCCGGAACTGATCCGACGCCATAACGCGCGGCACCCGCGCGACCCGCAAACGCTCGACGGCTACATCAACCATTGGGTGCTGCGGCCCTTCATCATCGCGAAGGGCAACCGGCGCGGCAGCGTGGAGATGCACGCGGTGGTCCCGCCCGGAAACGTCTCGCACCGCCGCGCGGCGGAACTGAGCGGCGGCAGCGTGTTGAACCTCGCGGAGGACTTCTCGGCGCCGCTCGCCGCGCTCGGCGACCGCATCGCCGACACCGTCGCCGTGCCGCTGGAGCCGGTTCTGGCCGGGGCGATGTTCCAACCCGCAACGTTGCGCGTGCAGGTCGACGGCCGCGCGGTGGCGGCCGATCCGCGGGAAGGATTCACTTACGATCCGCAGGGACACACCGTACGTTTCCACGGGGAATCGAAACGGCGGGCCCAGCGTGCGAAGATCGAGATCTCCTACGAGGAGCACCTTTAGGCGCGGTCCCAGGCGCCTCAGCCGGGGCTGGAGTCGTCGTGCGTTTTCCCTAGCCTCCGGAAACCCCCATGGTCCGAGGCACGTTCTGGAAACGACTGGCCCGCGGCGCAGCCGCCGCGGCCGCGCTCTCGTTGGTCGCACTCGCGCTGCGCACCGCGTACGCGTTCCGCGACCGGAATCCGGGCTACGCCGTGCGGATCTCGGTCTCCGCGGAAAAATCCCGCGCCGAACCGCGGCCGCTCCGGGCCGGCTTCGCGCGCGAACGCATGAATCCCGACCTCGGCGACCCGTCGCGGCCGGTCTGGCTCGCGGGTTTTTCCCAGAACCGCGCCGCCACCGCGATCCACGACGACCTCTGGGCGGTCGCCTGCGTGGTCGACGACGGCCACACGCGCGTGGGGTTCGTCGCCCTCGACGCGATCGGGCTCTTTCACGACGACGTCATCGTCATCCGCCAACGCCTCGCGCCGGAGCTCGGCCTTACCTACGCGATCGTCGCCGCGACGCACAACCACTCGACGCCCGACCTCATGGGCCTGTGGGGCCCGCACCCGCTGCGCAACGGCGTCGATCCCGCCTACCGCGAACGGGTGATCGCGACCGCCGCGCGTACGCTGGCTTCGGCCGTCGCGGCGCTGGCGCCCGCGCAGGTGGCATTCCACGAGATCGCCGTGCCGCCGGCCGGACTCGTCGCCGACACGCGCCGGCCCGAGGTCTACGATTCCGAGGTGCGCGTGATGCATTTCACCGCGCCCACGGGCGGCGCGACGCTCGGCACGCTGGTGACTTGGGGCAACCACCCCGAGACGCCGTGGGCAGGCAACACCGAGGTCACGGCCGACTTTTGCGGCGTGCTGCGCGACGTCCTCGAACGCGGGGCGTCGGGCCCGGCAGGATCACTCGCAGGACTAGGGGGCGTGCATTGCTTCATCAACGGCGCGGTGGGCGGGCTGATGACGACCCATCCCAGCACGACGGTGCGCGACCCACTCACGGCGACCGACCATCGCCAACCCTCGCACGACAAGAGCGCGGCCGTCGGTCGCCAGCTCGCCGCCCGCATCCTGCCGCGCCTGCGGGAGCCGGCGGTGGCGGCGACGACGCACGCGCCGATCGCGATCGAGGCCCGCACGCTCGAGCTGCCGGTCGACAACGTGAACTTCCTCCTCGCGCCGGTGCTGGGAATCATGGACCGCGGCCACAGCCGCTGGCGCCACGTGCGCTCGGAGGCGGCCGTGCTGCGCTTCGGCGAGGCCTCGATCGCCTGCGTGCCGGGGGAGATTTACCCCGAGATCGTGAATGGCGGCGTGGAACGCGCTCCGGGCGGGGACTTCGACGTGGAACCGGTCGAGGTGCCGCCCGTGCGGGCGTTCCTGCCGGGCCGGGTGAAGTTCGTGCTCGGACTCGCGAACGACGAGGTCGGCTACATCATCCCGCGCAGCGAGTGGGACCGGGAGCCACCGTACCTATACGGCGCACCCAAGCCGGTCTACGGCGAGGTCAATTCGCTCGGCCCCGAGACCGCCCCGCGCCTGCACGCCGCCCTGCGCGAACTCAGCACCGCCCTCCGCTGAGGCAGGCGGGTCAGCCGAGGAGGGCAGGCCACGCCGGAGGCGGAGAAGCCCCGCCGACGTGTCCGCGGCTACAGCCGCAGCCACACCCGCCGAGCCGAAAGTAGGCCATGTTTCCCAGTTTCCCACTTTTCCAATTTCCCGATTTCCCACTTTTCAAGTTTTCCGCCGCTCCCGTTTTCCCGCTCGCCCATAGCGCGGGCACATTCGCGTTGACCGTGCCGCGGCGGAACGGTGCCTTTTCCCTCGGTGAGCTCACCCCGCACCCACCCCGCCACCCCCGCGCGTCCCGGTGCCCGCACCTTCGCGCTCGTGGCAACGCTTTTGCTCGGGTTTTACAGCCGAACCTTCGCGGCGGCTCCGCCTCCGATGGCGCCGGCGGAGACCACCGACCAACCCGTCAGTTACTGGAAACAGGTGCGTCCGGTCTTCCAGGCCCATTGCCAGGGCTGCCATCAGCCGGCCAAGGCCCGCGGCGGTTACGTGATGACGGACTTCGCCCGCCTGCTCGCGGGCGGCGAAAGCGGACACAAGGCGGTCGTTGCCGGCCAGCCCGACGCCAGTGCGCTGCTCGCCTCGATCACGCCCAAGGACGGCGAGGCGGAGATGCCCAAGGACAAGGCCCCGCTGAAGCCCGACTCCCTCGCGCTCATTCGCCGCTGGATCGCCGAGGGCGCCGTCGACGACACTCCCCGCAACGCGGTGCAACGCATCGACGCCGAACACCCGCCGACCTACGTGCGGCCGCCCGTCATCACCTCGCTGGCGTTTTCTCCCGACGGCTCGCTGATCGCCGTCGCCGGGTTCCATGAGGTCCTCCTTCACCGCGCCGATGGCGGCGGGCTTGTCGCGCGCCTCGTCGGGCTCTCGGAGCGGATCGAATCGGTGCGTTTCTCCCCCGACGGCACCAAGCTTGCCGTGGCGGGCGGCCTGCCCGCCCGCATGGGCGAGGTGCAGGTCTGGGACGTGGCGCAGCGCAAGCTCACGCTCTCCCTGCCCGTGGGCTACGACACCGTCTACGGCGTGAGCTGGTCGCCGGACGGGCGGCGGGTGGCGTTCGGCTGCCCCGACAACACCCTGCGCGCGATCGACGCGCAGACGGGCGAGCAGGTCCTCTTCCAAGGTTCGCACAACGACTGGGTGCTCGGCACCGTCTTCAACAAGGACGGCTCGCATGTGATCTCGGTCGGTCGCGACATGAGCACCAAGCTCACCGAGGTCGAGACGCAGCGCTTCATCGACAACGTCACCTCGATCACGCCGGGAGCGCTACGCGGCGGGCTGCACGCGGTCGCGCGCCGGCCGGGGCGTGACGAGGTCGTGATCGGCGGCGCCGACGGCGTGCCGCAGCTCTACCTCGTGTTCCGCCAGGCCGCGCGGAAGATCGGCGACAACGCCAACCTGCTCCGCCGCTTCCCCGCGATGGAGGGCCGCATCTTCGCCGTCGACTACTCGAACGACGGTCGCCTCGTCGCCGCCGCCAGCAGCCTCAACGGCAAGGGCTCCGTCCACCTGTTCCCAGGCGAGCATGATACGGCTATCCCGGAGAATATCCTCAAGGCCTACACCAAGGTGGCGACGTCGTACTCGGCCGATGAGAAGAAGGCCATCGAGGAGTTCACCACGCGCGGCACCACCCGCGTCGCCGCCGCCGAACTCGCGACCGCCGTCTACGCGCTCGCCTTCAGCCCAGACGGCGCCCGCGTCGCCGCCGGCGGCGAGGACGGCCGAGTGCGCTTCATCCGCACCGCCGACGGCGCCGTCACCGGCGAGTTCGTCCCCGTCCCGCTCGCCGGCGCCCCCGTTTCCCTCCGCTGATCCCGCTCGCATGAAGTCCCTGCCGACCCTGCTGCTCGCCACCCTCGTGGTCCTCGGCGGCCACGCCGCGGCCGCCCCCGCCGCCAACCCGCCCGAGCCCGAGGCGCTGCCCGCCGGCGCGGCCGTGCGTACGCTCACGATCACGCCCGCCACCGTGCGGCTCGACGGCGCCTTCGATGCCGCGCAGCTGCTCGTCACGGCCGAGCTGGCCGACGGCTCACGCATCGATGCCACGCGGCTCGCGCGCCTCACCGTCGACGCCAAGGTCGCTCACGCCTCCACCGCCGGCCTGGTAAGCCCCGCGGGCAATGGCCGCGCCACCCTCGAGGCGAGTCTCGGCGGCCGCACCGCCTCCCTGCCACTCGAAGTCGTCAACCACGACCCCGCCGCGAAGGTCGACTTCCTGCGCGACGTGAACCCGGTGCTCAACCAGCTCGGCTGCAGCTCCGGACCCTGCCACGGTTCCAAGGACGGCAAGGGCGGCTTCAAGCTTTCGCTCCGCGGCTATGACCCGATCTTCGACGTCCGCTCGCTGGTCGACGACCACGCGGGTCGGCGCGTCAACCTCGCTTCACCCGATGACTCCCTGATGCTGCTCAAGGCGACCGGTGCGGTGCCGCACGAGGGCGGACAGCGCACCGCGTACGACGACAAGTACTACCGCATCCTCCGCGCATGGATCGCCGGCGGCGCGCGGCTCGACCTGTCGACGCCGCGCGTCACCTCGATCGAGCTCGAGCCGCGCGACCCCGTGCTGCAGCGGGTCGGCTCGCGCCAGCAGATGCGGATCATCGCCACGTACGCCGACGGCCGGAAACGCGACGTCACCGCCGAGGGTTTCATCGAGTCCGGCAACCAGGACGTGGCCGTGACCGAGCGCGGCGGGCTGGTGCGCACGCTGCGCCGCGGCGAGGCCCCGCTGCTCGCGCGCTACGAAGGCGCCTACGCGGCGACGACCGTCACGGTCATGGGGGACCGCGCCGGCTTCGAGTGGCGAGAGCCGGAAAAGTGGAACCGCATCGACGAGTTCACCGCGGCGAAGTGGCGGCGGATGAAGATCCTGCCGTCGGAGCTCAGCGGCGACGCCGAGTTCCTCCGTCGCGTGCACCTCGACCTCACCGGCCTGCCGCCGACGGCCGACGAGGTGCGGGCGTTCCTCGCCGACGCGCGGCCGGCCCGCGAGAAACGCGACGCCGTGATCGACCGGCTCATCGGGTCGCCCGACTACGTCGACCACTGGGCCAACAAATGGGCCGACCTCCTGCAGGTGAACCGGAAATTCCTCGGCGAGGATGGCGCGCGGCAGTTCCGCGACTGGATCCGCGGCGAGGTCGCCGCCAACACGCCCTACGACCAGTTCGCGCGGAAGATCCTCACCGCCTCGGGATCCAACCGCGAAAATCCCGCCGCCAGCTATTACAAGATTCTCCGCACGCCGACGGAGACGATGGAGAACACGACGCACCTGTTCCTCGCCACCCGTTTCAACTGCAACAAGTGCCACGACCACCCGTTCGAGCGCTGGACGCAGGACCAGTATTACGACCTCGCGGCCTACTTCGCGCGCGTCGACTTCAAGAAGGATCCGCAGTCGGGCAACCGCACCATCGCCGGATCCGCCGTCGAAGGCGCCAAGCCGCTCTACGAGGTCGTCTTCGAGAAACCCGACGGCGAGATCCGCCACGACCGTACCGGCCAGGAGACCGCGCCCGCGTTTCCCTACGCCGCCAAATTCGAGCCGCCCGCCGGCGAGAAGCCCGGCCGCCGTGACCAACTCGCCGCGTGGATGACCTCGCCGGACAACCGCTATTTCGCCCTCAGCTACGTCAACCGCGTGTGGGGCTACCTCACCGGCGTCGGCCTCATCGAGCCGATCGACGACATCCGCGCCGGCAATCCGCCCTCCAACCCCGAGCTGCTCGCGTGGCTCACCGAGGAGTTCGTCCGCGGCGGCTTCGACGTGCGGAAGCTCCAGGCTGTGATCTGCAAGTCCCGCACCTACCAGCTCTCCCTCGCCACCCACCGCTGGAATTCCGACGACACCGTCAATTACTCGCACGCCCTCGCGCGCCGCCTCCCGGCCGAGGTGTTGCTCGACTCCGTCTTCCGCGCGACCGGCTCCACCCCCGAGTTCCCCGGCGTGAAGCCCGGCACGCGCGCCGCGCAATTGCCCGATTCGGCCGTGGACTCACAGGGCGGCTTCCTCGCCAGCCTCGGCCGGCCGCCGCGCGAATCCGCCTGCGAGTGCGAGCGCACGAGCGACCTCGGCCTCGGCTCCGTGATGGCGCTGCTCAGCGGCACCACCGTCTCCGGCGCGATCAACGACCGGAAGAACGAGCTCGCCGCGCTCGCCGCCAAGATCGGGGACGACCGCAAGCTCGTCGACGAGGTCTTCCTGCGCACGCTCGGCCGGCACGCCACCGAGGCCGAGGCCGCCACCGCGCTCGGGTCGTGGCGCGCCATCGACGAGGAACACCGCCGCCTCGCCGGCGATCTCGCCGAACGCGAGAAGTGGTGGGCGCCGATCAGCGCCGAGAAGGAAGGCGTCCGCACCCGTGCCGTCGCCGCCGCCCAGGCCGCCATCGAGGCCCGTCTCATCGCCGTCGCCCCGCAGGCCGCCGAGGCCGAGCGCGTGCGCTCGGAACGCATCGCCGCCGCCGAGAAGGCCCTCGCCGCCCACGAGGCCGCGCTGCCGGGCCGGCGCGAGGACTTCGAGCGCTCCCTTGCCTCCTGCGCCACCGGCACGGCGTGGCACCCGCTGGTCATCAATACCGTCAACGTCACCAACGGCGGCAACCTCAAGCGCCTCGAGGACGGTTCCTACCTCTCGACCGGCCCCATCAACGGCCTGCAGGACTACACGTTCAACGCGGAGTCGCGGCACGGCGGCGTCACCGCGCTCATGCTCGAGGTCCTGCCGCACGAGAGCCTCCCGCGTTTCGGGCCGGGGCTCGCGAAGGACGGCAACTTCGTGCTCAGCGAGTTCTTCGTTCGCTGGAGCGACAAGGGCGGCGACCGCGATCCGAAGGACGCCGAGTTCCGCGCCGCCCGCGCCGACTTCACCCAGGCCAATTACGACGTCGCCAATGCCATCAACCTCAAGGCCGAGGGCGCACGCGACGGGTGGGCGGTCGGCGGCCGCTCCGGCGAGCCGCATTGGGCCCGCTTCGCGTTCCCCGCCCCCGTGGGCGACGCCAAGGGCGCGCGCTTCCAGATCTTCCTCCAGCAGCGTTTCCGCGAGCCGTACCTCATCGGCCGCTTCCGCCTCTGGTACACGACGTCCGACGAGCCCCTCGAGCAGGGCGTGCCCGCCGACGTCGCCGAGGCCCTCGCCCTCCCCGCCGCTGAGCGCAACACCGCGCAGGCCACCGCGATCGCCACCCACCAGCGCGATTCCGATCCGATGCTCCGCAAGCTCACCCAGGCGCTGTTCACCGCCCGCCTGCCCGTACCTGAGGATGCCGAATTGGCCAAACTCCGCGCCGTGCTCGCCACGGCCGAAAGGCCCGTGCCACTCGATCCAAAGCTCGCCCAGCTGCGCGCCGATGCCGAACAAAGCTCCCGCCAGGCCGCCGACCGCCGCCTCACCGGAGTCCAGGACCTGACCTGGGCGCTCGTGAACACGCCCGCATTCCTCTTCAACCGCTAGCACACCCCAAAGAGAAAGGCCCCGCCATGATCCGTCTGCCCGGTGGACTGAACACCGACCTCTGCGACACCCACGCCAAGATGACCCGCCGCGACCTCCTGCGCGTCGGCGGCTCGAGCATCCTCGGCCTCTCGCTCGGCCAGATGCTGCGCCTCAACGCCCAGACCCCCGCCGCACCCGCCCCCGGCCGCCACGGCGGCCCGGGCTGGGGCAAGGCCAAGAGCGTCATCATGGTCTACCTGCAGGGCGGTCCGTCGCACATCGACCTGTGGGACCCGAAGGAGAACGTCCCCGATAAGATCCGCAGCGCGTTCAAGCCGATCCCGACGCGCATCCCCGGCGTCAACTTCACCGAGATCATCCCCCAGCTCGCGAAGGTGAACGACAAGTTCACCATGATCCGGTCGATGAGCTACACGCCGAACGGGCTCTTCAACCACACCGCGGCCATCTACCAGATCATGACGGGCTACACGACCGACAAGGTGAGCCCCTCCGGTCAGCTCGAGCCGCCCAACGCGAAGGATTTCCCCAACTTCGGCTCCAACATAGTCCGCCTGAAGCCCGTCGACCAGCCGATGCTGCCGTTCGTCATGCTCCCGCGCCCGCTGCAGGAGTCCAACGTCGTCGGCAAGGGCGGCACCGCCGGCTTCCTCGGCAAGGCCTACGATCCCTACACGCTGTATCCGGACGGCGATGACCTCGACATGGCCAAGCTCGACCGCATCCGCACCGACGACCTCCGCCTGCCGCAGGAGGTCTTCGCCATGCGCCTCGAGCGCCGCGCCCGCCTGCGCGAGTCGATCGACGCCGCCATGCCCGACATCGAGAAGGCCACCGCGTCGTATAATCTCGATGAATACTACCAGCGCGCCCTCAGCCTCATCGTCTCGGGCCGCGCCCGCGAGGCCTTCGACCTCGCCGCCGAGGGCGAAAAGCTGCGCGACCGCTATGGGCGCAACACCTTCGGTCAAAGCCTCCTTCTCGCGCGCCGCCTCGTCGAGGCCGGCACCCGCGTCGTCGAGGTCATCTGGCCCAAGGTCGCCAATTCCGACAATCACTCGTGGGACCACCACCAGGGCCTAACCGAACGCATGAAGGACAAGTCCGGCCCCATGCTCGACCAGGGCCTCAGCGCGTTGTTCGAGGACCTCGACCAGCGCGGCCTCCTCAGCGAGACGCTCGTCGTCGCCCTCGGCGAGTTCGGCCGCAGCCCGGAGCGCGGCATCAGCACCTCGGGCAACAACAACAGCGCCGACGGCCGCGACCACTGGCCCTACTGCTACACGGCCCTCATCGCCGGAGCCGGCATCCGCCGCGGCTACGTCCACGGCGAGTCGGACAAGACCGCCTCCGCGCCCGTCAGCGACCCCGTCCACCCTACCGAGCTCCTTGCCACGATCTACCATGCGTTCGGGATCGATCCGGAGACGATCGTCTACAACCACCTCAACCAGCCGCGCGAGTTGGTGAAGGCCAAGGCCGTGACCAAACTCTTCGCCTAAGCGAGCCGCGTCCCCTCCTCCCATGCTCCGGATCGTCCGACCTGCTCTGTCCGTGCTCTTGTTTTCGCCGCTCCTCGCCGGCGCGGCGCCCGCGGCCGACCTGATCAAGGCCCGCGACGGCTCGGGGTACTTCGGCTACAAGGACACCCCGCGTCTGCCGTGGTGCGAATGGCTCGTGCACGATCCCGACCGGCCCGCGCCACCGCGCGTGACCCCCGGACCCGCCGGCCCGTCCGTGCCGCCGCCATCCGACGCGGTCGTCCTGTTCTCCGGGGCCGACGCCGCCGCGTGGCGCGCGCCGCACGACTGGAAGGTCGACGGCGGTCACTTGGTCGCGGGCGACGTGAAGCTTTCCAGCCGCGAGGAATTCGGCGACGTCCAGCTGCACCTTGAATGGAAGTCGCCGGCGAACTTCGCCGGACCGTGGTCCGATCAGGGCAACAACGGCGTCTTCCTCATGGGCCTGTACGAGGTGCAGATCTTCGATTCGCACTCGGTGAAGATCTACCCCGACGGCGCGTGCGGCGCTGTGTACGCCCAGACCCCGCCGCGAGTCGAGGCCGCGCGGCCGGCCGGCGAGTGGCAAAGTTACGACATCATCTTCCGCGCCCCGCGTTTCGCCGGCGGCAAGCTCACCGAGCCTGCGCGCGTCACGGTGCTCCTCAACGGCGTCCTCGTGCAGGACAACACCATGATCCACGGCGAGACCGGCCACCGCCGCCTGCCCGCCTACACGCAGCAGCGCAGCACCGGCCCGGTCACCCTCGGCGGCCACGGCTGCCCGATCCGCTTCCGCAACATCTGGGTGCGCCGGCTCTAAGCATCGGAGCTGCGCAGGAAAGGCGGGAAGCTGTCAGCGTGGGAAATCGGGAGACCGGGAAGGCCGCCTCATCGGACTCACCTCCCATGTGGCTGCTTCGGCAGGCGCGGAAATTTCCCGCCGAGCCTTTCGTCGCGAACTACGCGTTACCCATGTCTTGATTACACCCTTCCCCTTCTCGCCCCTCGCCTCGAGCCTGCCTGGAAATCCGTGTTTTCATTCGAATCCTTTCCTAGCCACCTTCTCCCATCCCCATGAGCAAACCCGTCACTTACCGTTTTTCCTTCGGTCCCTGGAACATCAGCGAGGGCGGCGATCCGTTCGGTCCCGACGTCCGCGCGGCCTTCGCCCACGACCGCAAGTTCGCCCTCTACAAGCAGCTCGGCTTCGACGGAGTGCAGTTCCACGACGATGACGTCGTGCCGGGACTCGACGACCTCAAGCCGGCGCAGATCGAGGCGCGCGCCAAGGCCGTGCGGAAGATGCTGCGCGACGAGGGACTCACGCCGGAGTTCGTCGCCCCGCGCCTGTGGTTCGCGTCGCAGACGATCGACGGCGCCTATACTTCGAACCGCGCCGCCGACCGCCGCTACGCATGGGACCGCACGCGCAAGTGCCTCGATATCACCCGCGCGATCGGCTGCCGCGCCGTCGTGCTTTGGCTCGCCCGCGAGGGCAGCTACACGCGCGAGTCGAAGGACGCCCGCCTCGCCTACCGGCGCCTGCTCGAGACGGTCGACGCCATCCTCGCCTACGACTCCAAGGTCGAGGTGTGGATCGAGCCCAAGCCGAACGAGCCCACCGACATGGCCTACGTGCCCACGGCGGGCCACGCCATCGCCCTCGCCTACGCCTCGCGCGACCACCGGCGCGTCAAGGCCGTCATCGAGACCGCCCACGCCCTGCTCGCCAACCTCGACCCCAGCGACGAGATGGCGTTCTGCCTCGCCCACGGAAAGCTCGGGAGCGTCCACCTCAACGACCAGAACGGGTTGAAGTACGACCAAGACAAAAATTTCGGCTCCGCCAACCTCCGCGGGGCCTTCAACCAGGTGCGCGTCTTGGAAGAGGCCGGCTACGGCCGCCGCGGGGAGTTCGTCGGCCTCGACGTGAAGACGATGCGCACTCAGGCCGGCGTGCCCGTCACCGAGCACCTCAAGGCCAGCCGCCGCATCTTCCTTCACCTCGTCGAGAAGGTCCGCACCTGGGACCGCGCCCGCGTCGAGGAATACCGCGCCGCCCGCAACTACGAGGCCCTCGAACTCTACACGCTCCAGCACCTGCTGGGCGTGAAGTGAAACCCGCCTCCGGCGGGAGGGAGCTTGGTCAAGGGTACGCGGTGATCGGTGAAAAGGGGCGGTCCGGCTCCGCCGACTGCTCCCCTTGAATTTTCCGCGGCTGCAGCCGCAGCCACATCAGGCTGTTTCCCAATTTCCCGACTTCTCACTTTCCCGATTTTCTTCGGGTCTGATGTGGCCGCGGGTGCTCCCGCGGAATGATCGGAGGAGATTTCGGCCCGATTCATCTCCGGCCTGGAGCAACTGCAGTGCGAGGCATTCGGAGAGGCCTTCGCCGAAGGCTCGTCGTGAATTTTCCGCGGCTACAGCCGCCGCCACATCGGATGAACCGCGCACCCCATTCCCTTGCGCCTCACGCCTCCATCTTTCTCTTCTCGATCAGCGTCATCCGTGAAATCCGTGGTGACCCTGGTTTGGGAAATGTGCGAAGGCCGTCCGCAACGAAGCGGGCGACCGGGACGGTCGCCCCTACCTGGCGGTTTCCGAAAGCTATACGTGAATCTTTCGCGGCTGCAGCCACATCAGACCGCTTAGCCGATCGCGGCGGCGCGCCTGTTTTCCGATTTCCCGCTTTCCCCGTTTCCCGATTTTCCAAGCCCCTTCCTACGCGGCCCTTCAGGCGTTCATCCCGATGGATCCGTGTTGAAAAGCCGGGCGATGTGGGCGGCCAGTAAATCGTAAACCAACCGACGCTGCTCGGCGTAGAAGACTTCGATCCGTCCGTCGTGGTAGCGGTAGATGAACCGGATGGAGCCGACGCGCAGCCGGTGGAGTC
>JACCDO010376859.1_pt1 | contig 34021 bp, 29 predicted proteins | sample 7446101 | NCBI WGS metagenome assembly JACCDO01 (sample SAMN15323440, study PRJNA562643) | freshwater metagenome | isolation source: river surface water | place: USA:Blue River Watershed | collected 2017-08-16 | reverse complement strand
TCGCGCAGCTGGATCCGGCGGTATTCGATCTGGCCGCGGTCGGTCTCGAGGCCGATCGGGCCGGTGGCGGGGACGGGGAAGGCGTCGAGCAGCACCTCGCCGTTGCAGGTGGCGCGGGCGAGTCCGCCGCGGACGGTGACGACGATCTCGTTCCAGTCGAGCGGGCGGTAGTTTTTCAACGTGAGGAACGGGCCGGCGAGGGGGTAGTCGCGGACCTGCAGCTGCGGCTCGCGGACGAAGAGGCCGCTGTCGGCGTTGGGGCTGGCGCGGAACTCGAGCTTGAGCACGAAGTCGCGCGGGAAGGAGCGGGTGGTGACGAGTTTCTTCTGCGTGCGTTCGGCGCGGGAGACGGTGACCACGAGGCGGCCATGGCGCGCGACGAAGCGGCCGTCGGAAGCGTCGGCGCTGCCGTCGAACGGCGGCTGGCCGGGATAGCCCCAGCCGGTGAGGTCGCGGCCGTTGAAGAGGCTGACGAAGCTCGGCTCGGGCTGCCAGTCGTCGGGCCACGCGGGCACGAGGGCGAGCGTCTCGAGAATCGGGCGGAGGGCGGCGCCGAATTTCAGGTAGCCGACGGCGTTGGGGTGCAGGAGATCGGGAAACTCGTCGGGCTTGGCGTCGCCGCGCGCGTCGGCGAAGAGCGTCCAGGTGTCGAGCACGGTGACCTGCGGCTCGTCTTTGATGGCGGCGAAGAGGAGTTGGTTGAGTTTCCGAATCTGGGCGGCGGGGCGTTTCTTGGTCTCGGAGCTGGGCATCACGAGGCAGAGCACGACGGGCAGCTTGGGGTCGTGGCGGCGGATGGCGGCGAGGATGAGCGCGACGTTGGCGGCGGCGGTTTCGGGCGTGGCCTGTTCCTCGAGGTCGTTGGTGCCGATGAGGAGGACGATGCCGCGGGGCTTGAGGGCGAGGACGTCCTCGTCGAGGCGCAGCAGGACGCCGCGCGTCGTGTCGCCGCTGATACCGCGGTTGGCGATTTTGGTGCCGGGGAAGAGGGCGCCGACCTGCGTCCAGCCCTGCGTGATGGAGTCGCCGAGGAAGACGAGGGCGCCCTGATCCTGCTGCACGCGACGGGCCCAGCCGGAGCGGCGCTCGGTCCAGAGTTTCTGAAACCAGTCGTAGCGGCGGATCGGGCCGGTGCCGGGGAGGCCGTCGTCGGTGGGTGGCAGGGTGAAGCGCGCGGGGTTGTTGGCGGCAGCGGCAGACTTTTTGGCGGCCGGGGCAGGCGTGGTTGGTGCGGACGCGGAAGCCAGGGCGGCGAGGGCGAGCGTGGCGCAGAGAGCGAGGGGGAGGCGCATGGAAGGGGGGAAAAGGAGAAAGGGGTAAGGAGAAAGACGAAACGGGCGGAGGGGCGGCGTGGTTTATTGGGCGAGGAAGCCTTTGGGCTGGGAGGCGACGGGGGCGGGGAAGGGCAGGGTGTCGGGGGTGACGGTGACGGCGGTGGTAAGTTTGAGCGGGGTGGGGGCGCCGAGGTTGAAGGAGAGTTCGACGAAGTAGGCGGTCCAGCCTGCGGCGGGCTTTTCGACGACGGCGGTGTAGGTGTCGCCGGTGGCGGTGAGCGGCGTGGATTTCCAGACGGGACCGAGAACATCGAGGCGGAAGTCGCGGGCCTTGGGATTGGTGGCCTGCCACAGGGTGACGGAGAGCGGCGGGGTTTTGGTCTGCACGACGAGGGCGCCGCGGGCGTCGTGCGACCAGGTGAACTCGGGGAGCGCGGTGCGGTGGAGGAGGGCGTGGTGCCAGGCGGCGACGGTTTCGTAGCTGTCGGAGTTGCGCAGCGAGTGGTCGGTGTTGGGGATGTAGCGGAGGAACTTCGGACCCGGGAGCTGGGCGAAGTAGAACTGGGAGGAGTCGGGGAGGAAGAACTGGTCGCCGGCGGCGTTGATGAGGAGCTTCGGGAGGGTGAGGCGGTCGAGGTAGCTGACGGGATCCTCGATGGCGTTGAGGGCCTTGGATTCGGGCGTGCCGAACCAATCCATGATGCCGTGGCGCGAGTAGTCGCCGACGGCGGGCGCAAAGAAACCGTAGGCGCGGAAGTGATGGGTGATGGAGGTCTCGACGTTGAGCACGTCGATGACGAGGGGGGCGATGCCGGTGACGCGGCGGTCGACGATGGCGGCAGCCCAGGCGGTCCAGCCGCGCTTGGAGCCGCCGGCGACGGTGAACGTATCCACTTTCCGGTTGCCGCCGGCTTCGGAGGCGAGGAAGGCGGTGACGGTGTCCATGGCGCGGACGACGGCCTTGGTCATCGGAAGCCGGGCGGGCCAGCGTTCGTCGCCGGTCTTGAGGAAGTGTTTCCAGGTGTAGGCGATGAGGTCGTCTTCCTTGCGCGGCACGCCGTCGCCGTGGAAGACGAGGGGCTGGTTGGGGATCATGCGCAGCTCGGCAACGACGGAGCGGGTGGCGCGGGCGATGTCGAGGAGGGCGCGGCCGGGCTTGGGTGGGGCCTCGGTGGGATTGGAGCCGCCGCCGATGAGCAGGAGGGCGGTGGGGTGTGCGACATTGTCGGGGCGCACGATGGTGAGCCAGTGCCGCCATTCGGGCTCGCTGACTTCCTCGGGCTTGAGCCAGCGCTGGGAGACGAGATCGATGGAAAACACGGTGGCGCCGGTCTCGGGTGTGGTGGCGGCGAGCTGCCAGCGGTAGGCGGGGTCGGGCGCGGCGACATAGCGGTCGAGCGCGGTCTCGGTGGCGCCCGTGCGCCGGTGGTCGGCGGCGACGGCGAGAGTCGCGAAGACGCAGACGGAAACGAGGGCTGCGATAAAGCGGGGAAGGTGGCGGAGGGAAGACGGGGAAGACATGGAAGACGTGGAAGACACGGGAAACGTGGGAGGCGGGCGGCGGGGTGGCTGGAGGCGACGGGCCGGCGGTGAATCCGGGATGGCGGGGCGGGCGATTTGTTCAACGGCGATTTCCGCGGCGGGTGTGGAGGCGGCGGCCCTGAACCGGTGAACGGCGTCGCGGCGTGGGCGGGCGGAGCGCCATCGGGGCGGGAGAGTTTGCCGGACTGCGCGCGAGGGAAGCCGCGCTTCACCCGAGCTTGAAGGCGGTCGGACCGCAGCGCCTCGCGCCGCTGCTGCGATGCATCGAAGCCAACGTGAAGTCGGAGGGAGTCGGCGCCTTGGCGTGAACGGTAGCCGGCCCGAGGTGAGTTTGCGATCGAGCGATTCGAAGTGTCGGGGCGTGAAGCCCCTCCCACCACCGAGCGGTTTCGTCAGCCGCTACGGCGCGGGGGCGGCGGTGGCGGCGCCGACGAGCACGGCGATTTTTTCGCGGAGGTGCGTGATGCGTTGGCGCGCCTCGCGGTTGCGCACGGCCATGGAGAAGGCGGCGGGTTCGCCGACGATGAAGACCTTCTTTTTGGCGCGCGTGATCGCGGTGTAGAGCAGGTTGCGCTGGAGCATCATGAAGTGCGCCTTGAGCAGCGGGACGATGACGACGGGATACTCGCTGCCCTGGGACTTGTGGATGCTGATGGCGTAGGCGAGGGCGAGGTCGCCGAGTTCGCCGCGTTCGAAGTTGTGCGCGGCGCCGTCGAAATCGGCGTCGATCGTGCCGTCTTCCCCGTGCACGGCGGTGACGGTGCCGATGTCGCCGTTGAAGAGGTTTTTGTCGTAGTTGTTGCGCAGCTGGATGACCTTGTCGCCGGGGCGGAACTCGCCGCCGGGGCCGCGCAGGCCGCGGGCGGAGCCGTTAAGGGTCTGCTGGAGCTGGGCGTTGAGGTTGCCGACGCCGGCGATGCCCTTGTGCATCGGGGCGAGGATCTGGACGTCGTGGACGGGATGCGGCCACTTGAGTTTCTGCGGGATGAACTGGGTGCAGAGTTCGAGGACCTTGCGCACGCAGTCGTCGGGATCGGTGGCGGCGATGAAATTGAGATCGGCCCAGACCTGGGCGCCGGAGACCTCGGAAATGATCGGCGGGGGGGAGGCGTTGCCGGCGTTGATCGCATGGGCGGTCGTGACGATCTGCGACTGGCCCTGCTGCCGGTAGATGACGCTGAGGCGGGTGACGGGGAGGGTGCCGGAGTCGGCGAACAGCGGGCCGGACTGGATGAGGTCCTGGAGGACGTTGCCCGGGCCGACGCTCGGGAGCTGGTCGGTGTCGCCGACGAGGAGGACGTGGGCGCGCGACGGCACGGCCTGGAGCAGCGCGGCGGCGAGGCGGGTGTCGAGCATCGAGGCCTCGTCGATGACGAGGAAATCGGTGGCGAGGGGCGTCTGCTCGTTGGCGGTGAAGCCGCCGCCGGCGGGATCGTAGCGGAGCAGGCGGTGGATGGTGGTGGCGAAACCGCCCGTGGTTTCCGAGAGGCGTTGGGCGGCGCGGCCGGTGGGGGCGGCGAGGTGGAGGCGGACTTTCTTGGCCTTCAGGATCTCGACGAGGGCGCGGAGGATGGTGGTTTTGCCGGTGCCGGGGCCGCCGGTGAGGATGCTGACCTTGTGGGCGAGGGCGTGGCGGACGGCGTGGCGCTGCAGGTCGTGGAACTCGAAACCGGCCTTCTGCTCGGCCCACTGGACGGCGGCGTCGATGCGGATGGGCGGCAGGCCGCTGGCGACGCGGGTGAGGCGGCGGAGGGTGTCGGCGATCTTCTGTTCGAAACGATCGAGCGCGGGCAGCTGGAGCAGGGCGGCGGCGGGCGGGATCGTGTAGCGCACGAGCGCCCGGGACCCGACGAGGGCCTGCAGGCGGGCGGCGATGCGGTCGGTGCCGGTCTCGAGCAGGGCGGCGGCGTGCGCGGTGAATTCGGCTTCCGGATACGCGGTGTGGCCCTCCTCCTGGAGCGTCTCGAGGGCGAAGAGGATGCCGGCGTCGAGGCGCGGCGGGGCGTCGTTGGCGAACCCGAGGTTGATGGCGATGCGGTCGGCGGTCTTGAAGCCGATGCCGTCGATCTCGCGGGCGACCTTGTAGGGCTCGCGGATGAGGATGTTCTTCGCCTCGCCGCCGTAGTGTTTCACGAGTTTGAGGCACTGGCTGGGGGTGACGCCGTAGGTCTGGAGAAAGATGTAGAGCTCGCGCTCGGTGCGCTTGGCGTCCCAGGCCTGTTTGATGGCGGTGGCGCGTTTCTTGCCGATCCCGTCGACGTCGCGCAGGCGGGCGGACTCCTCGCTGAGGATGCGGAAGGTATCGGTGCCGAAGGCGTCGACGATTTTGTGGGCGTAGACCTTGCCGATGCCGGGGACGAGGCCGGAGCCGAGGTATTTGCGGATCCCATACACGCTGGCGGGGAGCTCGCTGCGGAAGGCGGCGATCTTGAACTGCGCGCCGTGCTGGGCGTGGCGCGTCCACTCGCCGGTGAGGTGGAGGGTCTCGCCGCATTCCACGCCGGGCAGGGCGCCGACGATGGTGACCGGCTCGGCGCGGGCCTTGCCCTCGGCGCGCGCCGCGGGGGGCAGATCCGGGCGGAACTCCGCGATCGTGTAGTGGTTCTCCTCGTTGAGGAAGATGATGCGTTCGAGGACGCCGGTGAGCGAGGCAGGGCGCTCCTTCATGCGGTGACGGGGAAGGCAAGCGGCCGCTGGAGGGTTGTCATTCAAATTCGCGTCCTGCAACGTCGCGGGGTCGATGGGGTCCGAATCCAGCTCCGGGCAGGCGACAGCGGTGGCGGGCAAGCCTTTGCGCGGATTGCTCTTTGCCGCGTTGGCGGGGCTGGCGGTGCTGGTGCTCGCGGTGGCGGCGTTGAGCTGGGGCCGCTACTTCTATGTCCGGAACATGCGGGAGGCGGCGGAGCGGCTGGCCGAGTCGGCGCACCTGACGAGTCTGCAACTGGCCGGGTATCTCGAGCGGCACCGGCAGGTCACGGTGATGGTGGCGCAGGAACTCGATGAGCGGCGCGTGCGGGAGCCCGAGGAGGTGCGGGCGGTGCTGCGCCGGGCGCGGGCGAGCAATCCGGGGCTGCTGACGATGCTGGTGGCGGATCGGGCGGGGGTGGTCCGTGCGTCCGAGCCCGCGCTGAATTCCGCCGGCGAGCGGGTGGAGTTTTTGTCCGAAAATGTGGCGGACCGGGACTATTTCCAGCGTCCGCAGCAGACCGGCCGGCCGGCGGTGTCGGATGTTTTCCAGGGGCGGGTGATGGGCGATCACGTGATCGTGGCGGTGAGCGCGCCGCTGCGGGGCGCGCGCGGGGAATTCGACGGGGTGGTGGAAGGCTCGCTCGATCTGGATCAACTCGCGGAGCTGGAGGCGGGACGGAAGGGCGAGGCGGCGGGCCGGCTGGTGCTCCTCGATGCGCGGCGGCAGGTCGTCTATGCGGCCAACCGGGAGCAGTTTCCGGCGCTGTCGGTGTTTGACGGCTTCATGCTGCCGGTGGTGCGGGACGCCGGTTTCGGCGCGGAGGAGGCGGTCCTGAAGTCCGCGGATGGGCGTGCGTCGCGCGAGGTCATCTACGGTTGGGCGACGCTGCGGGTGGAGGGCATGCGGGGCGACTGGCTGGTGGCGGTGACGCAGGGCAAGGAGGTCATTTACGCGCAGATGCGGGAGCAGTTGGCGTATCTGGGGGCGGGTGTGCTGGTGGCGATGGTGATCGCGGGCCTGCTGGCGGGGGCGATCGCGCGCGGTGTGACGCGGCCGATCGAGGGGCTCGCGGCGCTGGCGCGGACGCGGGCGCGGAATCCGGAGGCGGAGACAACGGCGCCGGCGGTGCGGAGCACGATCCGCGAGATCGTGGAGATGGAGCGGGATTTCGCGCTCATGCAGGTGAAGATGCGCGAGGCGATGGCGAACCTGCGGCGTTCGGCGCACGAGAACGAAACCTTGGCGATGCAGTTGATGGAGTCGCGGACGGCGCTGGAGATTTCCCATCACCAGCTCGAGGTGCGGGTGGAGCAGCGGACGCGGGTGCTGCAGCAGCTGGTGGAGCGGACGCAGGCGGAAGTGCAGCGGCGGATCCGGACCGAGGCGGAGCTGGAAATGCGCAACCGGGTGATGAATGCGATCGCCGGTGGGCGCTCCACGCAGGAGGTGCTCGAGACGATCATCGAAGGGCTGGAGCGGGACGAGCCCGACATGATCGCGTCGGTGATGATCCTCGCGGACGAAGGCCCGATCCTGCGGTTCGGGGCGGCGCGGCGGCTGCCCGCGGATTACGCGGAGGCGATCAAGGAGGTGCCGATCGGGCCGCAGGCGGGCTCATGCGGGACGGCGGCCTATCGAAAGGAGCGGGTGGTTGTGCCGGATGTGCGGTCGGACCCGCTCTGGCTATCCTACCGCGAGCTGGTGCTGCGGACGGAGCTGCGAGCCTGCTGGTCGTCGCCGATCTTTGGCGCGACGGGCGAGTTGCTGGGCACGTTTGCCGTCTATCACCGTGCCGTCTGCGCGCCGACGGAGGGTGAGCTCGCGGCGATCGAGCGCGCTTCGCACATGGCGGCGGTGGCGCTGGACCGGGCCCGGGCGGAGCGGGCGAAGGCTCGGCTGGAGGAACAGCTGCGGCAGTCGCGAAAACTGGAGGCGATCGGCACGCTGGCGGGTGGCGTGGCGCACGGTTTCAACAATCTGCTCGTGCCCATTCTCGGTTACGCGGAGCTGTTGAAGCTGGATCCGCAGCTGTCGGACGCTGCGCGCCGCGACCTGACGGAGATCGTGCGTGCGAGCCGCCAGGCGCGGACGCTGGTGCAGCAGATGCTGGCATTCAGCCGGCGCGGGGCGCCGCAGCTCGAGCTGGTGAACCTTGATCGGATCGTGGCGGAGGCGGGGGCGCTGCTGCGGGTGACGGCCGAGGAACATGGGGTGGAGCTGCGATTGGAGCCCAACGCCGGCGAGCTTCAGGTGCGGGCCGATCCGGCGGAGTTGCACCATCTGCTGATGAATCTGGGCACGAATGCGGTGCAGGCGACGCCGCGGGGCGGTCGGGTGACCGTGCGCACCGGGAGCGTCCCGCCGCAATTGGTGCCGAGGGATGCGCCGGAGTCGGCGTTGCACGGGAGCGTGGCGTGCCTCGAGGTGAGCGACACCGGGACGGGTATCTCGCCCGAGGTGCAGGAGCGGATGTTCGAGCCCTTCTACACGACGAAGCCGACCGGCCGCGGTTCCGGGCTGGGGCTGGCGGTCGTGCATGGCATCGTGCGGTCGCACCGGGGTGCGATCACGGTCAAGACGGCCCTGGGGCAGGGGACGACGTTTCGCGTTTTCCTGCCGGCGGCCGAGGGAACGGTCGCGCTGGCGGCGCCGGCGGTGCCGGTCACGCAAAGCCGCGTGAAGCGGGAAGCGCGTCTGCTCGTGGTCGACGATGAACCGGTGGTCCTGGCGGTGACCGCGACGCTCCTGGCGGCGCAGGGATTCGAGGTGCAACGGGAGCTCAGCGCGGCGGCGGCGCTGGCTTGGCTCGGCAATCCCGCGCATGGCTGCGACCTGCTCTTCACGGATGTGACCATGCCGGGGATGTCGGGCGTGGAGCTGGCGCTGGAGACACGGCGCCTGCGGCCGGGGCTGCCGGTCCTGTTTGCGACCGGGCATGGCGGCGTGGAGGCGGGGCGGCTCGCGGAGATGCGGCCGCCGTTCCGGGTGCTGGCGAAGCCGGCCGACGCCGAGACGCTGGTGGCGGCGGTCGATGCGCTGCTGGCGGACGGGCGCTCGGGATGAGCGGGGCGCGTGGGGGACGGGCGGATCAGCGCTTTTCGGAGAGCGCGCGGGTCATGACGCGGATCTCGCGGGAAGCCTTCAGGCCGACGTAGAAGACGAGAAAGGCATACCATGCGATCGAGGCGAACATCAGGACGGCCCAGAAATAGATGAGGAACGTGCGCATGGTTCAGGTGGCGGAGGCGTGGCGGGTCGGGGCGGAGGCAGGCGGCGGGCTGAGCAGCGAGCCGACGATCATGCCGGCGGCGGCGAGCCCGAAGGAGGAGGCACCGGCGACCTCGGGGGCGATCTGGAATCTCGTGCCGAGCACGAGGAAGACGAGCGGCCCGACGGCGCCGAGCACGAGCGCCGCGATGGCGCCCGTGGCGGTGGCGCGCGGCCAGTAGAGGCCGGCGACGAGGAGGGTGAAGACGCTCGCGAGGTAGATGTTGCCGGTGACGGCGAGGTAGTCCCAGGCGTTGCCCGGCAGTTCATACCACAGCCCGTAGAACAGCAGGAAAACGGCGATGCCGAGCACGAGGCCGCGGGTGAGGAGCAGCTGGCCGCGGGGCGAAAGCGGGCGGCGGAGGCAGGGGGTGATGAGATCGTTGTAGATCACGGTCGCCCAGGTGAGCATGTATCCGGAATCCGTGGACATCTCGGCCGCGAGCATGCCGGCGACGACGATGCCGATGATGCCGATCGGCAGCACGAGCGTGAGGTAGTGCGGCATGGCGGTCATCGAGGTGAGGCCGTCCGGCAGGCCGCCGTGCTGGGCGAACCACACGCAGGCGGCCGCGCCCCAGAGTCCGGGGAGGAGGAAGCGGCCGACGAAATAGAACGAAGTGCGGCAATACATCCGCTGCGCGGTCCCGGCGTCGCGCGCGGCGAGCACGCGGGAGATCTGCGTCTGCCAGGTCGTGGCCACGGCGATCTGGAACGCGAACTGCCAGAGAAGGTAGCCCCAGCCGAAGCTGGAGCTGTGGAAAGGATTGAACGGATCGGCCTTGAGCTGGCCGCCGCCGCCGGAGGCCCAGAGGGTGGCGAGGCCGTCGACGAGATTGCCCCAGCCGATGTGCAGGATGACGAGGACGGAGGTCAGGACGATGCCGACGCCCATGACGAGAAACTGGATGAAGTCGGTGACGAGCACGCTGAGCATGCCGCCGAGCGCGGTGTAGACGAGCACGAGGCCGAGCAGGGCGGTCATGACCCACTCGAGCCAGCCGGGCGGCATGCCGGTGGCGAAGACGAGAAACTCGCCGCCGAGGCGGAGGAAGATGCCCATGTTGAGCAGGCCGCCGAGGACGACGAAGAGGCCGGCCAGCCAGCGCACGCGCGGGCTGAAGCGTTTCTCGAACAGCTCGGGGATCGTCATCACGCCGGCGTTGCGCAGCGGCACGATCACGAAGCCGGTGCGGCCCACGAGCCAGATCGCGACGCACATGATCACGCCGATCATCGAGCCGGCGAAGCCCTTCTCGTAGCCGAGCTGGGCGGTATACATGATCGTCACGAGCCCGAGCTCGGTGGCGGCGAGCGAGGCGATGCCGAGGTTGACATCCATCTCGCGGCCCGCGACGGCGAAGTCCTCGACGCCCCGCACGTAGCGGCGCATCCAGAGACCGGCGAAGAGACAGCCGGCGAGATAGACGGCGATGATGGCCCAATCGAGGGCGGTGAGAGTCATGACGGGGAGCGGGGCGGGAGTGGTCGCCGGAGCGGCGGGGTAAACCGACGGTTACTTTGCCGGTCGCGGTGCCGGGGGGAATCGGAAAATGCGCGTGGCGCGGTGCGACGCGCGCGGGCGGACGGGGCGGGTGGGGTGAAGGCGCCGGGCGGCGCGCCGAGTGCGGGAGCGCGGTCAGGCTTCGAGGGCCGCCCGGAGCTGGAGGAGATCGGGAAACACGGCGTCGGCGCCGGCGGCGCGGAGCTGCTCGGCGGTGTGGGTGCCGGTGGTCACGCACCAGCAGCCGAAACCGCCGTGGTGCGCGGCCTGCACGTCGAACGGCGAATCGCCGAGAAGCAGCGTGCCGGCGGGCGTGGCGCCGGTCTCGCGCAGCACGTGGGCGGCGAACTCCGGTTGGGGCTTGAGCCACGGCGTGTCCTTGGCGCCGAAGACCCCGCGGAGGAACGGCGTGACGCCGAGGTGGGCGCAGACCCGGCGCGCGTGTTCGCCGCGCTTGTTGGTGAAGACGGCGAGGGTGGTGCCGGCGGCGTGCTGCGCGCGGAGCAACTCGAGCGTGCCGGGCATGAGCGTGACATCCTCGAGCAGAATCGAGTCGCTGAACGCGAGGTGCCGGCGCACGGCCTCCGCGATGTGCTCCTCGGGGAGGAAGTGGCGCATGGCGTTTTCCAGGCCGCCGCCGACGGCGCGGCGCACCTGCTCCATCGTCGGCGCCGGCCGGCCGAACTGGGGCAGCACGTGGCAGTAGCTGCGGTGGATGGTGGTGAACGCGTCGACGATCGTGCCGTCGAGGTCGAGCAGGAGCGTGGCGAAGCGAGGCATGAAGGTGGAGACACCAAGCGCGGCCGGCGTGGGAGGCGACGTCATTTCTCGCCGGTGGGCGCCGGTGGGGCGGGGCGCGTTTTTTCGTTTGGCGGGGCGCACGGGCGCCGCGACAGTGGGCGGCGATGCCGGTCCGAACCGAAACCACACCCGCGCGCGCCGAGGTCACCGAGGCGGATGGCGGTTGGGACGTGGTGCTCGGGGGGGCGTGGCAGATCACGGGACCGCGGCCGCGCTGGGAGGAGGTGCGCGCGGGGAGGACGCCGCCGGCCGTGCGGCTGCGGGTGGCGGTCCTCGAGGAGTGGGACTGCTCGCTGGCGCTCTTTGCGCGCGAGGTGCAGCAGTGGTGCCGGCAGTCCGGCGTGCCGTGTGCGACCGATGGGCTGCCGCGGCAGGTGCAGACGCTGCTCGAGCAGCTGGCGGGGGCGGAGGAGACGAGCGTGCCGTGCGACCGCACGCCGAGTTTCCTGACGTCGGTCGGCGTGGCGTCGCTCGATACCTGGCGCAAGGTGGCGGAGATCTCGCGTTTCGTCGGCGAGTGCGTGCTGGCAACTGCCGCGGTGCTGAAGACGCCGGGGCGTTTCCGCTGGCGGGACTGCACGCGCGAGATGCAGCAGTGCGGTGCGATGGCGCTGCCGATCGTGAGCCTGATCAGTTTCCTCGTGGGCGTGACGCTCGCCTACACGGCGGCGATCGTGTTGCGGCAGTTTGGCGGCGACATCTGGATCGCGGACCTGATCGGCCTCTCGATGGTGCGGGAGATGGGGGCGGTGATGACCGGGGTGGTGCTGGCGGGCCGGACGGGCGCGGCGTATGCGGCGACCTTGGGCAACATGAAGGCCAACGACGAGATCGACGCGCTCGAGACCCTCGGCATCGCGCCCGTGCAGTTCCTTGTGCTCCCGCGGATGCTGGCGCTCGGCGTGATGATGCCGCTGCTGGCGCTGTATTCCAACGCGCTGGGCATCATCGGCGGCATGGTGGTGGCGATGGGGCTGCTCGATATCCCGCCGACCGCCTACTGGGTGGAGTTGAAGACGATCATCGACATGTCGGACCTCGTGGTCGGCGTGATCAAGGCCGGGGCGTTCGGGCTGATCGTGGGCCTGTCCGGTTGCCTGCGTGGACTGCAGGCGGACCGCAGTGCATCGGGCGTGGGCCAGGCGGCGACCTCGGCGGTGGTGACCTCGATCCTCCTCATCATCGTGGCGGACGCGGTGTTCGCGGTGTTGTTCAACGCGCTGGGCTGGTGAGCCGACGATGAAACTCGAGCAAACGGACAACCGGGGCCCGGCGGTGGAGGTGGAGCACCTGCGGGCGGGCTATGGCGACGATATCGTGCTGGAGGATATCTCGTTCACCGTGGCGCGGGGGGAGATTTTTTTCATCATCGGCGGCTCCGGGTGCGGCAAGAGCACGCTGCTGCGGCATCTCGTGGGGCTGAATCCGCCGCAGGCGGGCAGCGTGCGGTTCTTCGGGCGGCCTTTCAGTGCGGCGGATCCGGTGGCGCGGCGCTCGATGTTGAAGACCTTCGGCATGTTGTTCCAGAGCGGGGCGCTGTGGAGCTCGCTCACGCTGCGCGAGAATGTGGCGCTGCCGCTCGAGGAATACACGACGCTGTCGAAGCGCGAGATCGCGGAAGTCGCGACGCTGAAGCTGGCGCAGGTGGGGCTGACGGGCTTCGAGGATTACTATCCTGCGGAGGTGAGCGGCGGCATGAAGAAACGCGCGGGCCTCGCGCGGGCGCTGGCGCTCGATCCGGAGATCGTGTTCTTCGACGAGCCGTCGGCCGGGCTCGATCCGGTGACGGCGCGGAAACTCGACGAACTGGTGCTGCACGTGCGCGACACCTTCGGCACGACGATCGTGATCGTGTCGCACGAACTGGCGTCGATCTTCGGCATCGGGGATCGCACCATCATGCTCGACCGCGCGGCGAAGGGGATCATCGCGGAAGGAAAACCGAGGGAACTCGCGCGAGGGAGCGACGATCCACGGGTGCGGGAATTTCTCCGCCGGGAGGATGTGCAGCGACCATGAAAGCCGAGAATTTGTTTTGTCATTCCGCGCCCGCCGCGGAATCCACTGGGGCGCTCCGCCGGCGGTGGCGCACGGGCGCGCCGGGGGACGGAGCTGAAGCATGAAGACCAAAGTCAGTCCGGCCGTGGTCGGGGCGTTCGTGATCGGCGCGTTTGCGCTGGCCACGCTGGCGCTGCTGTCGTTCGGCGGCTTCCACTTTTTCGACAAACCGGAGCGGTTCGTGGTGTATTTCGACGAATCGGTGAGCGGCCTCGACCAGGGCTCGGCGGTGAAGATGCGCGGCGTGCGCGTGGGGCGCGTGACCAGCCTGAACATCCGCTACGATGCGGTGAAGAACCGTTCGATGGTGGCGGTGGTGTGCGAGTTGAACCGCGACATGGTGACGGATCCGGCGGGCGAGGTCGTGGATGTTTCGAGCCGGGCGGCGCTGGAGAAGCTGGTCGACCGCGGGCTGCGCGCGCAGCTCGGCGTGGCCGGCCTGGCGACGGGCCTGCTCTTTGTGGAGCTGGACTTCCGCGATCCGCGCGAATTTCCCGCGCAGGTGCCGGCCGGCAGCGAACGCTACGTGGTGGTGCCGCAGATCCCGTCGGCCATCTCGGAATTCCAGGCGGCGATCGGCGAACTGCTCGGGAAAATCAAGGGCGTCGATTTCGCGGGCCTCGCGCGCGACATCGCGACCCTGGCGCAGACGGCGCGGAAGCAGATCGACGGCGTGGACCTGCGCGGGCTGGCGGAGCAGTGGAAGAAGACCGGCGCGCAGATGGAAGCGCTGGCGGGCAATCCGGAATTCAAGCGGACCTTCGACAATGTGAATGCGGCGATCGCGGATGTGCGGGCGACGGTGGCGAAGCTCGACGCGCAGCTCGCGCCGACCAGCCGCGAAATCGCAGAAACGATGGCGGAGGCGCGGAAAACGATGCAGCAGTTCAGCCGCGCGGCGGAGACGGCGCGGACCTTCATCGCGGCGCAGGGCGGCCTCGGCCCGGAGGTGTCGCGGACGCTGACGCAGCTCAACGAGGCGGCGGACGCGGTGACGCGCCTCGTCGATTTTCTCGAGCGCAATCCCAACGCGCTGATCACGGGCCGGAAGCGGCCGGAATGAGCGGCGACCCGCGGAATCTCGCAGTCAAAACGAGGCACACGATGCGCAACAAAATCCTCACGATGGTCCGGGGCGGTCTGTATGGCGCGGCGGCGCTGACGCTCGGCGGGTGTTTGTCGGTGCCGATTCCCCAGGCGGCGCCCGATCCGGCGCGCTTCTACGTGCTGACGGCCCCGGCGGGCGCGGTGGCGGCCGCGCCGGCTGCCGGAGCGCCGACGGTCCAGCTGCTGCCGGTCGACGTGGCGAGTTACCTGCGTTCGCGGCCGCTGGTGGTGCGGCGCGGGGAGAACGAGGTGCAGTTCCGGGAGTTTGCCCGCTGGGGCGAGCCGCTGGATCTGGGTGTGGCGCGCGTGCTGCGCGAGGAGCTGCAGGCGCGCGGCGTGGCGGCGGTCATGGGTGGCGGCGCAGGATCTTTTGCGGGAGGCGCGCCGCAGGTTGCGCTCACCGTCCGCGTGCTGGCGTGCGAGGGTGGGGCCGATGGCGCGGTGTTGTTCCGGGCGGCGTGGGAACTGGGGCCGACGGTGCCGGGAGAGAAGCCGGCGGGCGAGCCGCAGCGGGGCGAATTTCGCGCGGAGAATCTGCGCTGGGATGCGAAGAACGAAGCGTCGTTGGCGGCGCAGCTGAGCGTGGCGGTCGCGGGTCTGGCGCAGCAGATCGGCGGCGCGTTGAAGAAGTAAGGCGGCGCGCGGGGCGCGGGATTCACGCCGGGCGTGAACTCGGGTGAGGTGGCGGGGCGGAAATAAAAACGCCCCGCACTCGGGCGGGGCGTGAGCATGACGCGGGCGGCGGCGCGGCGCGCCGGGCGGCGTCACTTCAGAGCGGCCGCGATGCGGGTGAGGGCAGTCTCGACGTTCTCGCGCGAGTTGAAGGCGCTGATGCGCACGTGGCCTTCGCCGCACTTGCCGAAGCCGGCGCCGGGCGTGCAGACGACCTGGGCGCGGTTGAGGAGGAGATCGAAGAACTCCCACGAGTCGCGGCCGGTGTTGACCCAGATGTAGGGCGCGTTGTCGCCGCCGATGCAGCTGAAACCGAGCTTCGTCATCGCGTCGCGGATGAGTTTCGCGTTGGCGAGGTAGTGGTTGATGAGGGCGCCGGTCTGCTGCTTGCCGGCCTCCGTGTAGATCGCGGCGGCGGCCTTCTGGATCGGATAGGAGACGCCGTTGAACTTGGTCGAGTGGCGGCGGTTCCAGAGGGCGTGGACCGGGTGGGCGTTGCCGGCGGCATCGTAGGCGACGACGGACTTCGGCACGACGAGGTAGGCGCAGCGCGTGCCGGTGAAGCCGGCGGTCTTGGAGAAGCTGCGGAACTCGAGGGCGACATCGCGGGCGCCTTCGATCTCGTAGATCGAGTGGGGGATCTGCGGGTCGCGGATGTAGGCCTCGTATGCGGAGTCGAACAGGATGATGGCCTTGTGCTGCCTGGCGTAGGCGACCCACGCCTTGAGCTGCTCGCGGGTGGCGACGGCGCCGGTGGGGTTGTTGGGGAAGCAGAGGTAGATGAGGTCGGTGGCGACGTCGGGCACGGAGGGAACGTAGCCGTTGGCGGGCGTGCTCTCGAGGTAGGTGATGCCCTGGTAGCGGCCGTCGACGTTGGGGCCGGTGCGGCCGGCCATGACGTTGGTGTCCACGTAAACCGGATACACCGGGTCGGGGATGGCGAGGCGGATGTCGGCGCCGAAGATCTCCTGGATGTTGCCGCAGTCGCACTTGGAGCCGTCGGAGATGAAGATCTCGTCGGCCTCGATCTGGCAGCCGCGGGCGGCGTAGTCGTGCTGCGCGATGGCGTCGCGGAGGAAGGCGTAGCCCTGCTCGGGGCCGTAGCCCTTGAAGGTGGCGCGCTGGCCCATCTCGTCGGTGGCCCGGTGCAGCGCCTCGATGCAGACCGGCGGCAGCGGCTCGGTGACATCGCCGATGCCGAGGCGGATGACGGGCTTGGCCGGGTTGGCGGCGACGTAGGCGCTCACGCGCTTGGCGATGTCGCTGAAAAGGTAGGACGCCTTGAGCTTGGTGTAGTTTTCGTTGATGCGGATCATGGCGGGAGGCGGTGGGACGCGGTGAGTAGGAGGGATCTTCGGGCGAAAAACTTGAACAAACCGGCGGCCTCCGGCTTATTCAAGCCCGACGTTTTTTCCGGAACCCCAACAGGAGAACGATGCAACGAATCGAAACCGTGGATCAGATGCGGTCGTTGGCCGCCGAGCTCAAGCAGGCGGGCAGGACCGTGGCGCTGGTGCCGACGAGCGGAGCGTTGCACGCGGGGCATGCGGCGTTGATCGCCCTGGCGGAATCGAAGGCGGATACGGTGGTGGTGAGCTCGTTGGTGAATCCCCTGGCGTTCGGGCCGAGCGAGAACGTGGGGCGTTATCCGCGCTCGCCCGATGCGGACCGGAAGCTGTGCGAGGATCTGCGGGTCGACGTGCTTTTCAGTCCGGTTGCCGAGGAGATGTTTCCCCGCGGTTACTCGACGTTTGTGACCGAGGAACTGGTCAGCAAACCGCTGTGCGGCGTGTCGCGGCCGACGCATTTCCGCGGCGTGACGACCGCGGCCGCGAAGCTGCTCAACATCGTCCGTCCCGATGTGCTCGTGCTCGGCCAGCGCGATGCGCAGCAGGTCGCGGTGCTGCGCAAGATGATCGCGGACCTGTGTTTTCCCGTGAGCATCGCGGTGGCGCCGATCGTGCGCGAGAGCGATGGACTGGCGATCGCGGTGCGGAATCGCGAGCTGACTTCTGGCCAGCGGCAGGAAGCGCTTTCGATCCACGGCTCGATCTGTCGCGCGCAGGAGATGGTGGAGCAGGGGGTGCGCAGCGCGGATCGGGTGATCGCGGAGGTCACCCACCTGCTCGGCGAACGCCGGCGCGTGCGCGTGATCTATGTTTCGATCGTCGATCCGGTGACGATGGATCCGTTGCGCGAAATCACCCCCGGCCGGACGTTGCTGGCGATCGCGGCGTGGGTCGATGAGCTGCGGTTGATCGATAATGTGATGCTCTGACCGCGGGCGGCGCGGAAACCGGGGTCGGTGGGTGGAATAGGGGAAACGGACGAGTCTGGCGGGTATTTCCCGCCAAAGTGGGCAGGTTTTGGCTTGCGCTGACAAGAAACGAGCAGGATATACCAAAAACAGCCAAGCGTCTGAAGGGTTTCTGGCCTATTCTGGCGCTTTCCCGACCCCAACCCCTGCCATGCTGCCTCCGCCAAGACCGCATCCTGCCGAGATTGAGCATCTGGTGCGTCGTGCCCTTTACCAGCGACTGGGGCGTCCGGTGCCGCATCTCGCCCAGGCGCCGCATCCGCTGGTGGTGAACGTCTCCGCCCGGCACTGCCATCTCACGCCGCAGGCGGTGGAGACGCTTTTCGGCCCCGGCCGCACGCTGACGCCGATGAAGTGGCTGTATCAGAAAGATCAATTCGCGGCGCAGGAGACCGTCACGCTCATCGGGCCGCGCAGCCGCGTGATTTCCAATCTCCGCATTCTCGGCCCGTGCCGTGACCTCAACCAGGTCGAGCTCGCGTTGACGGATGCGATCGCCCTCGGCTTCGACATTCCGGTGCGTGCCTCGGGCAACATCAAGGGCACGCCGGGCTGCATGCTGATGGGCCCGGCGGGCTTCCTCGAGTTGCCGGAAGGCGTGATCCGCGCGGCGCCGCACGTGCACATGGCGCCGGAGGATGCCGCGTTTTACGGCGTGAAGGCCGGCGGATTCATGCGGCTGCGGATCGGCGGCGACTGCGGGGTAACTTTCGACCGGATGCTCGTGCGCGTGCACGCGGACTTCAAATTGGAGGTCCACATCGACACGGACGAGGGCAACGCCTGCGCGCTGCAGGCCGATTCGCCCGTCGAGCTGCTGGCCTGATTTTTCCGCCCACCCCGCACCCTGAAATTTCTCCCAACCTCGTTTTTCCATCATGAGTGATTCCATCGGTCTCGTCGAAACGCGCGGCTTTGTTGGCTCGATCGAAGCCAGCGATGCCATGGTCAAGGCCGCGAGCGTCACGCTCGTGCGCACGATTCAAATTGGCGGCGGCCTCGTGTCCGTCGTGGTCAAGGGCGACGTCGGCTCGGTCAAGGCCGCCGTCGAAGCCGGCGCGGAAGCCGCGAAACGCGTGGGCGAGCTCGTCTCGTCGCACGTGATCCCGCGTCCGCACACGGACCTGCTCAAGCAGGTCGGTCTCGCCTGAACGCGCCCCGCAACCTCCAACGCTCAAATCTCCTCTCCCATGGCACAGCTCGCACTTGGCATGATTGAAACGAAAGGCTTCTGCACCCTGATGGAAGCCGCCGACGCCGCGCTGAAAGCGGCGAACGTCACGATGACCGGCTACGAGGCCGTCGGCAGCGGCTATGTGGCCGCATTCTTCCGCGGCGATGTCGCGGCGGTGAAGGCCGCGGTCGAGGCCGGCGCCGAAGCCGGCAAGCGCATCGGTGAAATCATCAGCGTGCAGGTGATTCCGCGGCCGCACGACGAGCTCGCCGGTCTCGGCAAATGGCTCGCCAACCCGGCCTGAGCACCGGAATCGCCGCACTCCCTCCCGCGTCGCGTCGCGCCTCCGCATGAACATCCTCGTCGCCAACCTCGGCTCCACGTCCTTCAAGTATCGGCTTTTCTCGATCGCCGAGGGCGTGGAGACGCAGCGGGCGAAGGGAGGCTACGAGAATGTGACCGACTACGGGCGCGCGATCGACGACTGTCTGGCGGCGCTGCGCGACGGCGGGCACATCGCCGACGCGCGCGACCTGCACGGCATCGGCTTCAAGACCGTGCACGGCGGCAACGTCTCGGGTTGCGTGACCGCGGATGAGCGCGTCGAAACCGCGCTCGCCGCCGTGGCCGACCTCGCGCCCGCGCACAATCCCGCCTACGCTGCGGGCATCCGGCGTTTCCGCGAGAAGCTGCCGGGCGTGCCGCTCGTCGCGTTGTTCGAGACGGCTTTCTACCAGTGGGTGCCGGAGTATGCGGTGCGTTACGCGGTGCCCGAGGCGTGGTTCGCGGCCGGCGTGCGCCGCTTCGGTTTCCACGGTGCGAGCCACAAGTTTGTCGCCGAGCGCTCGGCCGAGCTGCTCGGACGACCCGACATCGCGGGCGTCGCGCGGCGACTTTATCAGGACGGCCCGCGCGTGATGCCCGGCGCACCGCTGCGCGTGATTTCCTGCCACCTTGGCGGATCGAGTTCGGTCACGGCGATCTGCGACGGTGTCGCGGTCGACACCAGCATGGGCCTCAGCCCGCAGTCGGGCCTCCCGCAAAACAACCGGGTGGGCGACCTCGATTCCGCGGCGCTCGGCTACATGCAGCGCCGGCTCAAGGTGACGACCGAGGAACTCGAGCGCCAGCTCACCAAGGAGTCCGGCCTGCTGGGCCTCTCGGGCGTGAGCAACGACCTGCGCGCGATCCGCGCGGCGGCGCTGGCCGGTGACCGGCGCGCCGAGCGTGCGATCGATGTTTTTGTGCACTCGATCCGGCACTGGATCGGGGCGTTCTGGTTCGAACTCGGCGGCTGCGACGCCCTCGTGTTCACCGCCGGTATCGGCGAGAACAATCCCTGGCTGCGCGAGATGGTGTGCGCGGGTCTCGCCGACGTGGGCCTCGATATCGATCCCGAGCGCAACGATCGCGCCACGGCCGACTGCGATGTCTCGGCCGAGGAGTCGCGCACCCGGATCTTCGTCATTCCGGCGAATGAAGAACTCGTCGTGGCGCGCGAAACCGCGCGGCACCTCGCCGCCCGCGCGGCCAACCAGGTCTGATCCCTCGTTCCCTTTTCCTTTCCCTCAACTGTTCAACTCCCTGTTCGCCATGTCCAAAGCCCTCGGTCTCCTCGAAACCCGCGGCCTCACGGCCCTCGTCACCGGCACTGACGCCATGCTGAAGTCCGCCAACGTGCAGCTCGCCGCCCCCATGAAGCAGGTCGGCAACGCGCTCGTCACCGCGGTCGTCGTCGGCGATGTCGCCGCCGTCAAAGCCGCCACCGATGCCGGTGCGCAGGCCGCCCGCGCGGTCGGCGAAGTCGTCTCGGTGCAGGTCATTCCGCGTCCGCACGACGACGTCGCGAACGTGCTGCCGAAATTCCCCGCCCCGGCCGCCGCGCCCGCGAAGAAGTAATTTCCCGCGCGATCCGCCCGGCCTGCCGCGACGCTCCGGCGCGCGACGGTGACGGGCGGGCTCCGCCTCATCCCCATGTTTCTTGCACGCGTGATCGGCTCGGTCGTGGCGACCAAGAAGGACGCCGCGATGGTGGGCCGGAAACTTCTCCTGCTGCGACCGCTGCTGGTCGACGAGGCCGCGCCCGAAAAGCTGCGGCCCGGCACCAACACCATCGTCGCGATCGACGCCATGGGCGCCGGCGCGGGTGAGGTCGTGCTGTTCTGCCAGGGCAGCTCCGCGCGGCAGGCCAGCGGGATGAAGACGCTCCCGGTCGATGCCGTCGTGATCGGCATCGTCGATACCGTCGATGTGCTGAACAAGAAAGTCTATCCGCCCTCCGCCTGATTCCTGATTTCGCATGAGCGCTTCCCTACAGCTCGACGAAGCCACGCTGCGCGCCGTGGTGGACGAAGTTCTCCGCGGTCTCGGCCGCGTCCCGGCGGCCGCCGCCCCCGGTGCCGCCGCGCCGTCCGCGCCGGCGGTGGTGAGCCCGCGGCGCGAGGGCCGGTTCGGCGTTTTCGGCGATGCCGCCGCCGCGTGTGCCGCCGCGCACGGTGCCTACCTGCAGCTCTGCGAGAAGGGTCTCGCCGGCCGCACCAAGGTCATCGAGATCGTGAAGACCCTCTGCGAGAAGCACGCCGCGGAGTGGGGCCGGATCGAGTTTGAGGAGACGAAAATCGGCCGGCTCACGCACAAGGTCGAGAAGCTGCAGATCGTGAAACTCGTGCCCGGCCTCGAGTGGCTGCGGCCCTACGGCCTCTCCGGCGACCACGGGATCACGCTCGAGGAGCAGACTCCCTTTGGCGTCATCGGCGCCGTCACGCCGGTCACGCATTCCGTGCCGACGATCGCCGGCAACGTCGTGTCCATGGTCGCGGCGGGCAACGCGATCGTCTTCAACCCGCACCCCGGCGGTGCGAAGTGCGCGGCGATGGCCGTGCGCGCGTTCAACGAGGCGATCCATGCGGCGCTCGGGATCGAGCATCTCGTGTGCACCATCGCGGAGCCGACGCTCGCTTCGTTCGATGCCCTCGGGAAAAACGAGCACGTGCGGCTCCTCTGCGTGACCGGGGGCCCCGCCGTCGTGAATGCCGCGATGAAGTCCGGCAAGCGCGCGATCTGCGCCGGCCCCGGCAATCCGCCGGTCGTCGTCGATGGCACCGGCAATCTCGCGAAGGCCGCGGCCGACGTGATCAAGGGCGCCGCTTACGACAACAATCTCCTCTGCATCGGCGAGAAACAGGTCTTCGTGCTCGAGCACGTGGCCGAGCGCTTCATGAACGAGCTCGCCGTCGCCGGCGCCGCCAAGCTCAACGCCGCGCAGCTCGCGAAGCTCACCGCCGCGGCGTTCACGCAGAGCAAGGACGCGGGCGGCTGCTCGCACGCGGTGCTGAACCGCAAGCTGGTCGGGGCCGATGCCGCGGTGCTTGCGCAGCACGCGGGCGCCAATGTCGCCGCCGACGTGCCGTTGCTCTTCGCGGAGACCGATGCCGCGCATCCGTTCGTGATGGAGGAACAGATGATGCCCATGCTGCCCATCGTGCGGGTGAAGACCTTCGACGAGGCGGTGGCGGGCGCTCTGAAGAGCGAGCACGGCTACAAGCACTCCGCGATCCTGCACTCGTTGAACGTCGAGCGCATGACCCAGATGGCGCGTGCGATGGACACCACGCTCTTCGTGAAGAACGGTCCCAGCGTCGCCGGCCTTGGCCTCGGCGGCGAGGGCTACCTGAACTACTCGATCGCGACCACGACGGGGGAAGGCATCTGCACGCCGCGCACCTTCACGCGCACGCGCCGCTGCGTGATGGTCGACAATCTCCGGATCTACTGAGCGCCCATGCAACTCGCGCGGATCGACGGCGTGGTGATCTCGACGGTGTGCCATCCCAGCATGGGAAAGTTCCGCACCGTGATCTGCCAGCCGCTCAACGAATCCGGACAGGACGAAGGCCCGCCGGTGCTGGCGGTCGACCCGCATGGGGCGGCGTTGCACCAGCGCGTGATCTTCCACACCGACGGCTCCGCGACGCGCGAGCTCGTCGGCGACGAGCATTCCCCGTTGCGCAATCTCGTCTGCGCGATCGTCGATCCGGAGCCTGCGCCTGCTTCCGGCGCGGCCCGCGCCTGATCCCGCCATGCGCCTCGGCTACGTCATCGGCAAGGTTACGCTGAGCGCCGCGGATCCCGCGCTGAAAGGCGCGCGTTTCCTGCTCGTGCAACCGCTGAACAAGGCACAGTTCGCCGGCGCACCGATGCTGCCGCTGGCGACGGGTGCGACCGTGGTGGTCTACGACAATCTCGGCGCCGGCGTGGGTCAGCAGATCGGTTTCACCGAAGGCGCCGAAGCCACGGCGCCGTTTGCCGACCCGACGCCGGTCGACGCTTACAACGCCGCGATCATCGACCGCGTTTTCTACACGCCGCCCGGCGCGGCGTGAGCCTCCCATCCCCTTTCGCTCCATGCGCACGCTTCTAACCGCCAACGACGTTGAAAAAATGCTCGGTTCCGGCACCGCGATTCCTGCGGACGCCCTGCTGACGCCCTCCGCGCGCGATGTGTTGCGCGCCCGCGCTTCGCTGCTGCCGGCGCGCTCCGCCGCGGCCGCTCCCGCGAAGAAATCCGCCGAACCCACCGTGCCGGATTACGAGTTCAAGTGGACGCCCGGCACCGACCCGAAGACGCCGGCGGAGATCGAGAAGTTCTTCCACTCGCCGGCGCTCCAGGTCCTGAAGGAGCGGATGTGCGACATCGGCCGCCGGCTCTGGCAGCGCGACTACACCGACGGCAACGGCGGCAACATCACCATCCGCGTGGGCGACAACCTCGCGCTCTGCACGCCGACGCTGATCTGCAAAGGCTTCATGACGCCCGAGGACATGTGCCTCGTGGATCTCGACGGGAAGCAGCTCGCCGGCACGCGCAAGCGCACGAGCGAAGCGATGACGCACTTCGGCATCATGAAGCGCCAGCCCGCGGCCAAGTCGTGCGTGCACGCCCACCCGCCGCACGCGACGGCGTTTGCGATCGCGAACGTCTCCATCCCGTCCTGCCTGATCCCCGAGGCGGAAGTATTTCTCGGCAAGATCGGCGTCGCGAAATACCAGACCCCGGGCACGCCCGCGAATGCGGACGAAGTCGGCGAGGTCGGAAAGATCCATCAGGCCGTGCTGATGCAGAACCACGGCGTGATCTGCTGGGGCAAGGACGTCGAGGACGCCTACTGGAAGATGGAGAACATCGACTCGTATTGCCGCACGGTGTGGATCGCCGCGGGCCTCGGCGGCGGATTGCATCGCTTCACGGGAGGCCAGGCGAAAGAGCTGATCGAGCTGCGGCAGAAACTCGGCATGCCGGACCCGCGGGCGAATCTGAAGGAGTGCGAATTGTGCGACAGTGCCGACTTCCGGCCGGGTGTGGTCTGCCAGCCGGCGCCGCGCGAGGAGCAGGCTCCCGCCGGAGTGCCCGTCGATCCCGCGGTCGAAGCGCTGGTGAAGAAAGTCGCGGAGCAGATCCTGAAACAACTCGGGGAGGCGAAGTAACATGAAGGTCACGATCATCGGCGGTGGCGGGCGCGTGGGCTCGAATGCGGCGTTTGCGCTGCAGTGCGCGGGCGTGGTGTCGGAGATCCAGCTCCTCGATGCGAATGCCGACATGGTCGAGGGCGAGGCCCTCGATCTCCTGCACGGCAGCGCGACCCTCGGCGGCCAGCGCATCTACGCCGGCGACTACGCCAAGGCGAAGGACAGCGATGTCTTCGTCATCACCGCGGGTCTGCGGCGGAAGCCGGACGAGTCGCGGCTCGATCTGATCAACCGCAACGTGGCGTTGTTTTCCCAGATCCTGGCGAGCATCCAGCAGGCGGGTTTCCGGAAGGATGCGCTGGTGTTCGTCGTATCCAACCCGGTCGATATCCTCACGCAGCTCGCTGCGGCGAAGCTCGGGCTGCCTTGGCAGCAGGTGATCGGACTCGGCACGATGCTCGATACCTCGCGTTTCCGCTCGCTGATCGCGCAGGCGCTCTCGCTCGCGCCCACGCAGGTGAATGCGCTCATCCTCGGCGAGCATGGCGACACGATGGTGCCGATCTGGTCCTCGGCGACCTATGCCGGCCTGTCGCTCACGAAGGTGCCGGGCTGCACGGCGGCGTTTCAGAACCAGATTTTCGAGCGGACCAAGGGCAGTGGCGCCGAGGTGATCCGCCGCAAGGGCGGTGCCGGTTGGGCGGTCGGGCTCACGATCGCGGAGGTGGTGCACGCGATCGCGTTGAACCGCCGCGTGGTGCTGCCCGTGTCGTCGATGCAGCAGGGCTGCTACGGGCTGAAGGGCGTCGCGATCAGCGTGCCGACGGTGGTCGGTCGCGGCGGCGCGCTGGCGCACGTCGAGATCGAGCTCTGGCCGAAGGAGCTGCAGGCGTTGCAGAACTCGGCGCGGGCGTTGCTCGAGACGTTTGCCAAGGTCAGCCGCTGAGGCGGCGACCGGCGGGCAGGGGAGGCTGCGTCAGCTGCCCGCGATGGGCGGCGCGACGATGACTTCGAGGCCTTTGGCGCGGAGGGCCTCGATCAGCGCGGCGGGGGCGCCGGCATCGGTCACCACGGTGTCGATGTCGGTGAAGTCGCAGAGGAAGAACGTGGAGCGGCGGCCGAATTTCGTGTGGTCGAAACAGAACACCACGCGGGCGGCGCCGCGGATCATCGCGCGCTGGATGTCGACGAGGAGCGCGTGGGAATTGTAGACGCCGTCCTCGGAAATGCCGCTGCCGCTGAGGATCGCGACGTCGGCGTGCATACGCGAAAACGTCTCGACCGCGTGCGGACCGACGAGCGTGCCGAGCCGCGGGTAGATCACGCCGCCGGAGAGGTGCACCTCGTGGCGGTTGGAGGCGGAGAAGTGGTTCGCGACCGGGAGCGAGTTGGTGATGATCTGCGCGACCTTGTCGTCCAGGCGGCGGGCGACGTGGTAGCAGGTGGTCCCGGCGTCGAGCATGACGTTCTGCCCCGGCTTGATCAGGGCGGCGCAGGCCATGCCGATGGCATCCTTTTCCGTGACCTGGTGGGTATCGCGGACGTTGAAGACAAACTCGTCGCTTTTGGGCGGCTGGAGCGTCCGGGCGCCCCCATGGGTCCGGCGGATCCGGCCCGATTCTTCCAAGACCGCCAAATCGCGGCGGACGGTGGAAACGGACACCCCCACGTGCTGCGCAAGTTCCTCAAGGGAAGCGAATTCAGCCTTCTGGAGATAACCTTCGATTTTGGCCTGCCGTTCCTCCGCCTGCATGGGGTTTTGAAAAGTTATGGAAAGTTGTGGAAGAAAATGCAACGCCAACCCTTGACAGGTTGGAAGATTTCCGGCGATTCGTGACCCTTAACACAAATCGCATGGCTTCCAATCACACAGTTCCCGAGGTGCGCAGCCGGCTGCTGGCGCTCTCCCACGAACTGGGGCGGGAGGACCGGAAGCTGGCGATCCTGGGCGAGGGCAACACTTCGGCGCGGGTCACGGAGGATACGTTTCTCGTGAAGGCGAGCGGGGCCAATCTGGCGACGCTGTCCGAGCTCGGGGTGACGGAGTGCCGGCGCGGCGACCTCGTGCGGTTGCTGGACGCGCGGACGATGACGGATGCGGCGATCGACGCGGCGTTGCTGGCGGCGCGCGTCGATGCGACGGCGCGGAAACCGTCGGTCGAGGCGGTGTTTCACGCCTACCTGCTGACGCTGCCGGAGGTGAACTTTGTCGGGCACACGCATCCGGTCGCCGTGAACCAGGTGCTGTGCTCGAAGACCGCGCGGAGTTTTGCCACGAGCCGGCTCTTTCCGGACGAGATCGTGTGCTGCGGGGAGGAAAGCGTCTTCGTCCCGTATCTGGATCCGGGCCTCAAGCTGGCCCGGGGGATCCGCGCGGGCGTGGTGCGCCACCTGCGCCGCTGGGGGCGGGCACCGCGGGTGATCCTGCTCGGCAACCACGGGCTCATCGCGCTCGGCGCGACGCCCGAGGCGGTGCTGGCCGCGACGCTCATGGCGGCGAAGGCCGCGGAGATCTTCGTGGGCGCGGCGGCGTTGAGCGGCGGACGTCCGCGGGGCTTGAGCGCGGCGCAGGTGCGCCGGATCGCGGGCCGGCCCGACGAACATCATCGGCGCAAGGCGCTCGGCATCTGAAACGCACGGCGCGCACCCGCTCCCGAACCTTTCCCACACCATGTCCTCCTACACTTACGTGAATCACCTTTGGGACGATGCGAAGGCCGCGTCGCTCGATCCGGTCGGCCGGCTGGTCTACCGCTCCAATCTGCTGGGCAGCGATCAGCGGATCACCAACACGGGCGGCGGCAACACGTCGTCCAAGATCATGGAGAAGGATCCGCTCACCGGCCAGCCGGTCGAGGTGCTCTGGGTGAAGGGCTCGGGCGGCGACCTGCGCACGAGCACGCGCGAGAATTTCTCGTCGCTCTACCAGCAGAAGCTGATCGACCTGCAGCGGCTCTATGCCGCGCGCACCGACAAGGGCCTCAAGTCGCAGGCGGAGGACGACATGGTGGGCATGTATACCCACACGACGTTCAACCTGAATCCGCGCGCCTCGTCGATCGACACGCCGCTGCACAGTTTCATCCCCGGCAAGTTCGTCGACCACATGCACCCCAACGCGATCATCGCGATCGCGGCTTCGCAGCACTGCGAGCAGCTCACGCGGGAGATCTTCGGCGGCGAGATGGCCTATGTGAAATGGATGCGGCCCGGCTTCGAGCTGGGTCTCGCGATGCAGGAGATCTGCCGCGCCAACCCGAAAGTGAAATCGATCATGATGGGCCAGCACGGCTTCATCTCGTGGGCGGACGACGAGAAGGCGTGCTACACCTACACGCTCCAGTGCATCGAGAAGGCGGCCGCCTACATCGAGGCGAAGTATGCCGCGAAGGGCGGCGACGCCGGGGCGTTCGGCGGGCAGAAATACCAGACGCTCGACGAGGCGAAACGGAAGGCGACCTTTGCCGCGATCCTGCCGTGGCTGCGGGGCCAGGTTTCCCGCGAGAAGCGGTTCATCGGCACGGTGCAGGACGACGCGAAGATCCTGCGCTTCGTCAATTCGCGTGACGCCGCCCGGCTGGCCGAGCTCGGCACCAGCTGCCCGGACCACTTCCTCCGCACCAAGATCAAGCCGCTCTACGTCGACTGGAACCCGCAGGCCGAGGACCTCGCGGCGCTGAAGGGCAAGCTCTCGCTCGGCCTCGAGCAGTATCGGAAGGACTACGCGGCCTACTACGCGAAGTGCCGCCACGCCAACTCGCCGGCCATGCGCGATCCCAATCCGACCGTCGTCCTCATCCCCGGCCTCGGCCTGATCGCGTGGGGCAAGGACAAGTCGGAGTCGCGCGTGACGGCGGAGTTCTACAACTGCGCGGTCGAGGTGATGCGCGGCGCCGAAGCGATCGACCGCTACATCGCGCTGCCGCAGCAGGAGGCGTTCGACATCGAGTATTGGCTGCTGGAAGAGGCGAAACTGAAGCGCATGCCGGCGGAGAAGGAGCTGGCGCGCCAGGTCGTCGTCGTGATCGGCGCCGGCTCCGGTATCGGCAAGGAGACGGCCCACCGGCTCGTGAAGGAAGGCGCGCACATCGTGTGCGTCGATCTCAACGCCGACGCCGCGGCTGCCACGGCCAAGGAAATCACCGACAAACTCGGGCTGGGCATCGGGGTCGCCGGCACCGGCATCTCCAACTGCGGACCGGCGGTCGGGCTCGCGGCCAACATCACGGAGCGCGCCTCGATCCGCGCGATGCTCGACCAGGTGGCGCTGGCCTACGGCGGCTTCGATTCGATCTGCGTGACCGCGGGCATCTTCGTGCCGAGCGACACGACCGGCCACATCCCCGACGACAAGTGGGCGCTCACCTTTGCGATCAACGTCACCGGCGCCTACCTCGTGGGCGACGAGGCGGCGAAGACGTGGAAGGAGCAGGGGCTCCGCGGCAATCTCGTGCTCACGACCTCGGCCAACGCCGTGGTGGCGAAGAAAGGCTCCGTCGCCTACGACACATCCAAGGCCGCCGCCAATCACCTCGTGCGCGAGCTCGCGATCGAACTTGCCCCGCTCGTGCGCGTGAACGGCGTGGCGCCCGCGACCGTGGTGCAGGGCTCGGCGATGTTCCCGCGCGACCGCGTGATCGGCTCGCTCGCGAAATACAACATCGCCTTCACGCCCGACGAACCGACCGAGTCGCTCGTGCGCAAGCTCGCGCAGTTCTACGCCGACCGCACGTTGACCAAGTCGCCCATCACGCCCGCGGACCAGGCAGAAGCCTATTTCCTGCTTGTTACGCAGCGGCTGAGCAAGACGACCGGCCAGGTGATCACGGTCGACGGCGGCCTGCACGAGGCGTTCCTGCGCTGACCGTGCCGGCCTGAGTGCGCGCATGCCGCCGCGGGGCGGGCGCGCGCGGGTTTTGCGGGTCGCGACCTTGCCTCGGTCGCGGCCCGCGAGTGTTTTTGCCGCATGCCAGGCAGAATCGCGATCGTCGGGGCCGGGGCCATCGGCTGCTATTACGGCGCCCGGCTGGCGCTCGCCGGAGCCGACGTGCGTTTCCTGCTGCGGAGCGAGCTCGCCGCGGTGCAGGCAGGCGGGCTGACGTTGTGCGAGAAAGATGGCACGCGCGTGCTGCGGCCGGTCGCGGCATTCGCGCGCAGTGCGGAGATCGGGCCGGTGGATCTGGCGATCGTGACGCTCAAGACCACGGCGAACGCGGCGCTGGCCGAGTTGCTGCCGCCGCTCGTCGGCGAACACACGCTCGTCCTCACGCTGCAGAACGGTCTCGGCAACGAGGAGCGGATTGCGGCGCTCGTCGGCGCGGAGCGCGTGCTCGGCGGCCTGTGCTACATCGCGGTCACGCGGGGTGCGCCGGGCGTGCTCGAGGGTTTCCACACCCCGGGCAAGATGACGCTCGGGGAGTTGCGCGGTCCGGCGACGGCGCGGGTGCGGGAGGTGGCGGCGCGCTTCGCCGCGGGTGGCGTCGAGACCCGGGTGCTCGACCGGCTCGCGGAGGCGCGTTGGCAGAAACTCGTCTGGAACGTGCCTTACAACGGGCTCGGTATCGTGGGCGGCGGGGTAAGCACGGACGTGATCCTGCGCACGCCGGAGCTTGCGCGCGAGGTGCGGCCGCTCATGGACGAGATCGCGGGGGCGGGGCGGCGACTCGGCTTCGAAATCACGGAAGAGTTCATCCAATCCCAGATCGACGTGACGCCGCCGCTCGGCGCGTATCGGCCGTCGAGCGTGGTGGATTTCAACGCGGGCCGGGAGATCGAACTCGACGCGATCTGGGGCGAGCCGCTTCGGCGGGCGGAGGCGGCGGGGATCGCGATGCCGCGGCTGCGCGCGTTGCATGCGCGGCTGGAGCGCGCGATCGCGGCGCGCTGAGCGGGGTGTCTGGCCGGACGGTCGGAGCCGGGGCCTTGCGGCTTGCGTGCTCCGGGGCGCAGGTGTGTCGTCCCTGACGCTGCCGGGGCAGGCACGCTGCGAACGTATCCGCCCGGCAGATTTCCAGCCCCCTTTACCGCGAGTGATTTCCGACCTGCGCAACAACGGACCAACGGGACGGATTGCTTCGGCAATCGCGTGGGTCGCGGCGTGGGTGGTGCTGGCGGCAGTGCAGTATCTGGTCGTGCGGGCGTGCGCGGGCGACGGCGTTCCGCTGCTGCGCTATGCCGGGTATTTCGCGCTGCACGTTTATCTGCCCGGCGTGGTGGCGTTGTGGTTCGTCAAACGCGGGCCGGTCTCGCTGACGGAGTCGATTGCACTGGGAGTGCCCACGGGCTTTGCGCTCGAGATTCTGGTCTACGTTCTGGTGTCCGCGCTGGGCGGGCAGGACGGGCTCGCCGCGATGCCGGTGGTGTGGATCGCGCTGGCCGTGCTGATCCGCACGCGGAGCGGGCACGGACCGCTGCGCGTGGGCCTGACGCGGCGCCACGCGGGATTGGCGCTCGGGGTGGCGGTGTTGTTTGCCGCCACGGCGATCGCGACGACGAGCCACATGTTTGCCGAGTCGCCGCTGGTGGGCGGTTTGCCGCAGCGGCCGATTTTTCACGACTGGATTTATCTCGTGAGCCGGACGGGTGCGATCAAGGGCACGTGGCCGTTCGAGGATCCGAGTCTCGCGGGCCTGCCGCTGCACTACCATTATTTCATGCTCGTGCACGTGGCCTCGGCGTCGACGGCGACGGGGCTCGAGGTCACGCAGGTTTTGCTGCGCTTCGCCCTGTTGCCGCTGGGGCTGGTGCTCGTGGTGCAGGCCTACGCGCTGGGACGGATCGTGGCGCGGTCGCCTTGGGCCGGCCTGCTGGCGGCGCTCCTCACGGTGGCGGCCAGCGAGATGGCGCTCCATCCGCATGCCAACGAGAGTGTCTTTCTCGGCCGCTTCGTCCGCTGGCTCCACGTGAGCCCGACCTTCCATTTCGGCGTCGTGTTCTTCGGGGCGCTTTTGCTGGCGATGATCCGCTGGCGCCGGCTCGCGCGGGCGGATGCGCGTCACCTTGGGTGGTTCGCCCTGCTGGCGGCGGCCGCCACCGGAGCCAAGGGCACGGTGACGCCGGTGATCCTGGTCGCGCTCGCGCTCTGGGCGGCGTGGGAATTGTGGTGCACGCGCGTGTTTCCGACGCGGCTCGTTGTCGCGGGTGCGGTGGGCGGGAGTGTGTTTCTCGCGGTGTATTTCGCCACGATGTCGGGCTGGGGCACCGGCGCGGCGAAGATCGTGCCGGGCGACGTGTTCGGCGTATCGGAGTTCTGGCGACAGCATTTTCCGGCGTGGTCGGCGGTGTTGGCGCGCGGGTTGCCGGCGCCTGTGGCGGCCATCGTGGCCGGGGTGGGCTGCGGCGCGGTGGTGTTTGTCGGCACGCTCGGCGTGCGGGTGCTGGCGGTGCCGTTCCTGCTCGCGGTGCATCCGCGCGAGCAGCGAGCACCGGTCGTGTGGGTGGGGGCGGCGTTCGTCGCGAGTGCGGGCATGGGCCTGATGCTGCGTCTCGATGCGGACAGCGAACTCTACGTCTTCCTGCTCGTGCGGCTCCCGGCGGCGGTGCTGGCGGCGGCCCTGCTGGCGGAGCTGATCCGGCGGGCAGTCGGCAGCGCGGGTGCGATCACGGCGAGCCGATCGTTGCTGGCCTGGCCGCGGCGTGTGGCGCTGCTGGTGACGATCCCGCTGCTCGCCGTGCTGGCGCTCCAGGTGACGACGGCGATCGGACGGCTCGCGCCGGGGTTGCGTTCCTGGGAGGAGACGGCGCGGTTTGCGGCCGTCGATCCGGAGCTGGGCTGGTTGACGGACGCGCTGCGCTGGGTGCGGCGGAATGCCGAGCCGCATGCCGTGTTGGTCGCGAGCGCGTTTACGCCGTCGACCATGGAGCAGGACCACTGGGGAGCGCTCGATGGCACGCTGCTGGGCGTGCATTATTACTACTCCGCGCTTTCCGAGCGTCGACTGTGGGTCGAGGGTCCGCACTATGCCCTGCACACGCCACAGGTGATCAAACGCATGGACCTCGCGGAGGAGATTTTTGCCGGGAAACGGCGGGCCGAGCCGGCGCTCTTCGGCGCGGACCCCGCCTACCTGCTGATCGACCGGATAGCACCCGGTGGCGCGCAGGCGCGGCCGGTCGGCACGACCGTGGTGTTTGCCAATCGCCGCATCGAAATCCACCGGGTGAGAGCGGCCGCGGGGGCGGCATCGGCCGACGCCAGCCAATGAACCCCATTTGGCGAAGCATCACCCGGCAGCCGCTGTGGCTCGGCTTGTTCGGCCTGGCGGCCGGCTTCGTTGCGGTGCTTGGCGTGGTGCGGTTCGTGGAGAGCGATCTGCGGCAGCAGAGCCGGCTGGTGAATGTCTCCGCGCGCGGCATGGCCGGGGGCGGCAGCGAGGCCCTGCTCGTGGGCTTCGTGGTGGAAGAGGCGGCGCAGACGCTGGTGGTCCGGGCGCTTGGGCCGTCGCTGGCGAAGAGCGGCGTCGGTGCGGCCCTGCCGCGTTTGACGCTCCGGGTGGTGCGCAATGCGGACGGCAAGGACTTGGCGCGCAACGAGGCATGGCAGGCGCCCGGCAACGAGCGGCTTTCCGGCCCGCTGCGGCATCTCGCGCCGCCGGATGCGAATGACGCCGCATGCGTCCTGCGGCTGCCACCCGGCAGTTACTCCGTGGTGGTGGAGCCGCGCGGGACGAAGGCCGGCGTGGCCACCGTGGAGATTTTCGTGGTGCGGGAGTAGCCGGACGGCGCCGGCGCCGTATCCGGAGCGGCGGTCAACGCGGCCGGTAGACGGTTTTATTCAGCGTGGCGCCGAGGTGGCGGCGGAAAGTGGCGAGGTCCTGCACCGCGCGGAGGGCGACGAGCTGGCTGGCGAGGTTGCCGACGGCGGTGCCTTCGAGGGCGAAGCTCACGACGGGCACGCGGGCCTCGTCGGCCGTCGCCTGGCAGAGCAGCCGGTTCTTCGAGCCGCCGCCGACGATCAGGATGCGCTTGAAGGTGCGGCCGGCGAGGCGCTCGAAGTTGCGCATCGCGTCCGCGTGGCCGCGGCCGAGGGAGGCGCAGATGAGCCGCGTGTATCCGGCGAGATGGGACGGAGCGCGGAGCTTGCGGCGGCGCAGCTGGGCATCGATCGCCGCCTTCATCGAGGGCGGATTGGCGAACGCGGGGTCGCCGACGTCGAGCAGCGCGGCGGGCGCGGGCAGTTTTTCCGCGGCGGTGATGAGCGCGGCCCACTCCTTGTCGCCCGTCGGGCGGCTGGCGAAATCCTTCATGATGCCCTCGAGCAGCCAGAGCCCGATGACGTTGGTGAGCGGCCGGTAGCGGCCGTCGCCGATGCGTTCGTTGGAGATGCGCGCGGCGAGTGCCTCGGCGCCGAGCACCGGAGTGTCGCTCTCGAAGCCCACGAGCGACCACGTGCCGGAGCTGAGGTAGAGGTCGTTGCCGTCCGGGGCGGCCGGCATGGCGTCGTAGGCGCAGGCGGTGTCATGGCCGGGGACGGCGATCACCTGGGCGCCGGCGAGGGCGGGCAGGCCGGCGGCGAGCTCCGCGCGCACGCGGCCGAGTTTGGTGCCGGAGCGGATGGGCGTGGAGAACCACTGCGGCGGGAGCCGGAAATACTTCAGCGCCTCCGGCGACCAGCCGGTCGAGTGCACGTCGAGCAGCTGCGAGGTGCTCGCAATCGTGAGTTCGTTCTCCATCCGGCCCGAGAGGAGGTAATTGAAGTAGTCGGGCAGGAAGAGGCAGCGCGTCGCGAGGTCGGCGATGGCGGGGCAGCTCGCGACGGTTTCCTCGAGATGCAGGGAGGAGTTGTAGAAGACGTTGGGGATGCCCGTGGCGGCGTAGATCCGTGCGAGCGCGGCGCGCGTGTTGGCGAGGCGCTGCAGTCCGGGCTGCGAGCGGGAATCACGGTAGGCGTGGATGGGAAACACGAGGCGGCCCGCATCGTTGACGAGCGCGAAGTCCACGCCCCAGAAATCGACGCCGAGGGAGGCGAGTTTCGCCCCGCGGGGCAGGGCCTCGACCGCCTTGCGCAGGCCGGTCTGCGCCTCATGCCAGAGTGTGCCGATCTCCCAGTAGTCGTGGCCCGCGAGCGAGCGGAACGCATTGGGGAAGCGGTGGACTTCGTTGAGCTCAAGACGGTTGTCCTGCCAGCGACCGAGGATGACGCGGCCGCTGG
>JACCDO010502389.1_pt1 | contig 34076 bp, 30 predicted proteins | sample 7446101 | NCBI WGS metagenome assembly JACCDO01 (sample SAMN15323440, study PRJNA562643) | freshwater metagenome | isolation source: river surface water | place: USA:Blue River Watershed | collected 2017-08-16 | reverse complement strand
TGTCGACGCGATCTCGCCGGACTTGAGTGTCTTTTTACCAGTCGCGTCAGTCGCGCCATCTTTCTTGCCTGACTTAGCACCAGCAGGTTTATGCAATGTGCCTGAAAGCGCAGCCGGATCCGGCTCTGCACGTATTACCTTGCGAGGCTTGTTCAGCATATCGCGCAAAGCAGCGGCCTCAGCCTCAGAGGCGCGTCTCGCCTCATCACGCAAACCAGCATCCCCTTCGAGATGGGCTGGTGTCACCGCACGACCACGCGTAGTTTTCGGTGATGTCTTGGCAGACTCCGACGCAGCAGCACTCGCCTGTTGATCTGCGGGAGCAGCAGCTTGCTCAACCTCAGGCGCCGCAACCGCAGCAGCGATAGGCTCAGGGGTAGGCTCGGGAGCGACCTCGGGTTCGACGACAGGCTCGACCACGGGAGCCGCCTCAGTGGGCGCGACAGCTTCGGGCACAGCGACAGCAGGAGCCTGCTCAGGCACGACTGCCTCAGGCGCTGCCGCAACTTTCTGATCAACCTCAGCAACCTGCTCGACCGGCTTCGGTGCGACGGGTGCAGCGGCAGCGGGAGCGATTGGCTCCTGGGCTGTCGTCACTGTTGGGGGCGCATCTGTTGCTTCTGGCGTATCGCGCTTTACAAAGACACGTTTTTTTCGAACTTCAACCTGAATAGTGCGAGACTTACCCGAGCCATCAGCCTGACGAATTTCAGTGGTTTGACGGCGAGTGAGTGTAATTTTCTTACCCTCGGTCGCGCCATGCGAACGACGCAAAGACTCGAGCAATCGAGCTTTATCGCCGTCCGTGACGTTATCGTCCACCGACTTGAGATCGACGCCCGCTGCACGCAACTGCTCCAGCAGTACGTTAGCAGGCATTTTCAACTCGATGGCGAACTGGGCGACTGTGTTACTCGACATTAGACTCTCTCTTACCTATTTACAGCGTTACAACTTCAGGTGTACTTCAATACAACGACCAAGCGGACTAGTTCTCAAACCAATGTGCACGCGCTGCCATAATGATTTCGCTAGCTGCAGCCTCGTCTAATCCGGTCATCTCGGATAACTCATCTGTCGCTAGCTCGGCCAAATCGTCGCGCGTATTGATGTTTGCTGCCGCCAATTTAGAGACCAACTCGGGCGTCATGCCTTCGAGAGTCAATAGATCCTGCGCAGTTTCAACACGCTCTTCCTGAGCAATTGCCTCAGTCAACAACGCATTACGTGCACGTGTACGCAACTCATTGATCGTATCTTCATCAAAAGACTCGATCTCTAAAAGTTCCTGCATTGGCACATAGGCAATCTCTTCGAGACCAGTGAAGCCTTCGTCAATCAGAATATCGGCAACTTCTTCGTCAACATCCAATCGCGACATGAAGGTCGCGCGCAGCGCTGCGCGCTCAAGCTCTTGACGGTTCTGACTTTCTTCTGGCGTCATGATGTTGATCTGCCAGCCTGTCAGCTCAGAAGCCAAACGAACGTTCTGACCTTTCGAACCAATCGCCTTAGGCAGATTTTCTTCATCAACAACGACGTCCATCGCATGGCGATCTTCATCAACAACGATCGACTCGACATTTGCTGGTGCCAGTGCGCCAATCACAAACTCAGCTGGGTCCTCTGACCACAGAACGATGTCAACTTGCTCGCCACCGAGTTCATTACGTACTGCCGTCACGCGCGAACCACGCATCCCGACGCAAGTACCGATGGGATCAATACGCTTATCGTAGGCAACGACGGCAATCTTGGCTCGCACGCCTGGATCTCGCGCAGCACCCTTGATCTCGAGAAGGCCCTGTTCAATCTCAGGCACTTCATTTTCAAATAACTGCTGAATGAATTCCGGTGCGGTACGCGACAAAATAACTTGCTGTCCACGTGCCGTACGATCAATCTTGAGCACCCAAGCACGTACACGATCTCCGACGCGAAGATTCTCTTTCGGGATCATTTCGCTACGCGGCAAACGAGCTTCTATCTTGCCGGTCTCGACAATCACGTCTCCTTTGTCCATGCGCTTGATTGAGCCGGAAACAATCGTTTCCCCACGGTCCAGGAAGTCGTTCAGAATCTGCTCGCGCTCGGCATCACGAATACGCTGGAGGATGGCTTGCTTAGCAGCTTGCGCGCCAATACGGCCGAACTCGATCGGCTCAAGTGGCTCCTCAATGTATTCGCCAACTTCGATATCCGGAACGATCTCTCTCGCATCAGAGAGCATCTCCTGCTGATCAGGCTCTTGAAGCCCAAGCTCGTCAGGCACGACGAGCCAACGCCGAAACCCCTCATGATCGCCCGTTGTGCGGTTCACTGACACGCGGATGTCCGCGTCGTCTTTAAAGCGTTTTTTCATGGCCGAAGCCAATGCGCCCTCGAGCGCATCAAACACCACATCACGGGTCACGTTTTTTTCACGTGCCAACGCATCAACCAATAGAAGAATTTCGCGACTCATCGCTTTTTGCCCTTGAAATCCAAGACTGGATCCAGCTTGCCACGCTCCACGTCACTAAACGCAAACGCCACCTGCCGAAACTCACCCTTTTTTGCCTCAAACTCGATACCGAAAGGCTTAGACTGCGCCTCGGCACCTGCTGTGCTGCCCGCCCCAGTAAGGTCGACCAACACACCCGAAAAAACCTTTTGATTCTCTACTGCCTCACGCAACTTCACTTCGACACGCTCACCAACAAAACGCTTGTAATCAGCTTCCGTTTTAAGCGGTCGATCGACTCCTGGTGAACCAACTTCCAATCTTCGGTAATCGATGTTTTCAACTTCGAATACGCGCGATAAGTGTTTGGAAACCTGCTCGCAGTCCTCGATACGCACCCCATCAGGGCGATCAATCGTGACTCGCAACAACCCCAACGCACCGCGCTCGATATCGATGAACTCGACATCCATTGATGCGAGAGCTTGTTGCGTAAGAGTAAAGAGATCAGCCATACACTCAAAAAAAATGGGCTGAATAACAGCCCATTTACAACTCGTTAAGATTTGCCAATGGTGCTAAGTGGTGGAAACGCACGAACGCTTCCTAACCTGCCAAAGCACCGAACACAAACCATCTACAAAACCTATTTGCGCACAAAAGTAAATACGCGTTAGCCCATGATTCTAGCACGAAAACGACATTTTTTCGTGTTGTAGCAATCATTTAGCTGCTGGACACACAACGGCTAGCGATCGCCTCGTGACGATTTCGTGAAGCCCAAACGGGATTCATGGGCCGATGCGCCCTTGGGCTGCCAGTCGTCGCCCCGCGGCCCGGAGCGTGGCTTTCCTGCGTTTCCTTTAGGCCCCGTTCGTCCCTGTCCACCAGGTTTGCCCGGACCTCTCGGTCCGCCAGCGCCTCGAGGCTGCCGAGCACCTGGCGCCCCAGGCGCACCGCCGGCCCCAGCAGGTCCGCGTGGCCGCCCCCCTTCGTTACGTACACCACCCGCCTCAAAAGGCTGGGACTCACCTACAGGTGCACCGGACCCAGACGCCGGGCGTCCGCCAGAGCGGCCACCCGGACGCCCACGACCACCCGCTTTTGCGCCTGGCCCACCTTGCCCGCCGGGTCGACCTCCCGGCCGTCCATTTGGCCCACCGGGTTTGCCGTTACGCGGACCACGACCCGCACCCTGTCCACCGCCGGGATGCCCGTTTGCATAGCCTCCCGTTACAGTCAGTACCGTTGGTGCCGCATCCGTTGGATGCATAAAAGATGCAGGCTTCCCACTACGGCCACCCTGAACCTTACCGCGGCGCCCCATACGCGCGCCATGGCTTCCATTTCGGTCGATCGTGCCAAACCCTGGAGGCAACGCACTGTCGTGCGACGTTGGTTGCTTAGGGGCTCGCGAGCGACCATCACCAGACTCATCGTCATCGCGCAGCAAGCCCACCTGCACCATTAGTGCGCTCACCAGTTTCGGATCTAACTCTTCCCAGCGACCGCGACGCAGCGTCGTCGGCAACACAATGTCACCGAAGCGTGTACGGATTAGGCGGCTAACAGTCAAGCCTACCGACTCAAACATCCGACGCACCTCACGATTACGACCCTCGTTAAGTGTGACGCGGTACCAGCGGTTGCTGCCTTCACCGCCAATGAACTCAATCATCCCGAAGCTCGCCGGCCCGTCGTCAAGAGTCACTCCGTTCAAGAGCGACTGACGCTGCTCTGGCCCAAGTTCACCAAGGACGCGCACGGCATACTCACGCTCGTTGCCATAACGCGGATGCAACAAACGATTCGATAAATCTCCCGAAGTTGTCAGAATGAGCAAGCCTTCGGTATTCAAATCCAAACGCCCAACAGACAGCCATTTGCCGACCTTCATTTTCGGCAAGCGGGCGAAGACGTTCGCCCGACCGCCCGGATCATCATGGCTAACAATTTCGCCTGCAGGCTTGTGATACAGAATGACGCGCGGGGGCTTTTTCGTGTTCGTGCGCGTAATGGGCTTTCCATTAACCCGAACCAGATCATTCGGCCCTACCCGCTGACCAATGTGCGCGGGCTCGCCATTGACTGACACACGACCGGCAATAATCAGCTCTTCCATCTCACGCCGAGAACCAATACCTGCATCTGCCAACAGCTTATGGAGCTTAGGCATCAATAGGTCACTGTTTAAATATTTATTGAGGCGTTGCTCGCTGCGATCCGCACTACTCAAATAAGACAGTGCTTCCTGAGCCTCCTTCTCCGCCTCCACTGGATCCCCTAAATCAACGGTATCCGTTTGGTCCTGTGCAGCATCGGCAGAAAGATCTGACGCAGCATGCTTCGCCGATGCCTGGGAGTCACGACTGTCGGCTGGATCTGAGGCCTCACTGCGTCTACGACGAAATGGCGTGCGCAACTTGCGACCGCGCGACTTGGGTACTTGCGCGCCTGAGCCCTCTTGAGAGTCCTGCGGCGCTGACGCCTGCTCGGGGTTTAGCACTGGCGCCTGATCTTCAGGATGCTCGGTGTTTGAATTAGTCACTTGGACTCCAAATTTGATGGGGGCACTGAAGTGGGAACTTCACTTTCTTGCTCAACAGAGTTTTCTGTCGCGACGGAACTCTCGATAGCAGCGGGACTGTCTGTATCAGTGGGACTGTCTACATCAGCGTAACTGTCTGAGGCGGCGGGACTATCTGAGGGCTCTTCCAAAGCGAGAGGCAACGAATCGACATCATCAGACCCGCCCTCTACATTTTCAGCCGATAACAAGTTGCCCGCGGGTATACCACCCTCAAGCGTCAGTGACTGCAAGGCTTCGCTGATCTCCGCCTCGCCCAACGCGGGTAACTCATCCAAAGCGCGTAAACCAAGATCATCCAAGAACTGGCGTGTTGTCCCCAACAAACCAGGACGGCCCGGGCCGTCGCGATGACCAATCACTTCAACCCATCCACGGTCTTCCAGCGTCTTAATGATTTGCGATGAAACAGTGACTCCGCGTATATCTTCGATATCGCCTCGGGTCACTGGCTGACGCCATGCGATGATTGCGAGCGTCTCCATCACTGCGCGAGAATATTTTGGAACACGCTCTGGGCTCAAGCGCTCAAGGTGACGCTGCATCGCTGCTCGGCTTTGAAAACGCCAACCACTCGCAAGCTCAACGAGTTCCATGCCGCGATCAAGCCACGCTTGCTGCAGCCGCTCAAGCACTTGCGTGAGTTGAGCCGCACTAAACGAGGGTTCGTCAAACAACTTTGTCAATTCACTTAATGGCATCGGCATCGATGCGCACAGCAATGCCGTCTCAATTACTTTTTCGGCATGTGCGAGGACCTGCGGATCCAACTCTGTGGCAACAACAATCGCAGAGCTCGTCTGCTCAGCCGTCTGCTCGCTTATTTCATCGGCCACCTGATCGCTTACGTTATCGTTCGGTTGCTCACTAGTCTGCTCGTTCAACGGCGAGACATCAGCGCTCACTTCATCGCCATTGTTATGGTTATTGTCTTGCTGACCATTCATAAGTCTTTCATTTCCTGTTAATCGCTCTAGGCAACTTGTCCTAAAGCGGTATGTACGCTATACTTCAGTTCTTCAGACGCGGGGTGGAGCAGTCTGGCAGCTCGTCGGGCTCATAACCCGAAGGTCGTAGGTTCAAATCCTGCCCCCGCAACCAAATACAACTGGTCGATCGCTTTTGGCGCTCGGCCAGTTTTATTTTGTAGATCCCGTTCAGCCGACAATTTTGTACTTATCTAGGTGGATCTTGGCGTAACAAATAACTACCTGCCATAGCGCACAACACGCAGAAGTCTTTGTGGACACTCGCTGTCTTGATCAAATCAGAGCAGTTGAATCGTTACGGTTTGAACCATTGCCCGACGCATAGCGTGCTAGGCTAAAGCCTACGATTGCGCAGAGTGGATACATTGGCAATCTGGCTGAACTTAATTCATAAGCATTTTTATTGCAACGCCCATGCTGTCATTCCGCATCGGCGCTTTCATCCCACACTTAAAATCTTGTGGCGCGATGAGCTTGCTGTCAAGCTTCTACTGCAAGCAATGTCTCAGTGTATCGCACTTCCCCCTCTAATCTCAAGCTTTTTAGGAAAGCTGAGGTAATTTACCAACTATCCCTCACAAAGGGATCGTGGCCAGCCGACCGAGATCAGTCGCGAGGGTTTCAGAGGTCAGACGAACGACAGAAATTTCTGGCGAAATCACAGCCGCAGCACATTGGATCGCCGAAAAGGCAGCCTCAAACTCCGGACTGCCATAATCTTGGGGTTGGTGCACCACTACGCACCCGGCAGGTCTAGCATTGGCGTTAGGTCGACTAGAAAGAGCAGACATACCGAATAGGACGTCATTCAGACAACTCGCGTCAAAATCTGAAGGGTCGACAACCCAAATTGTGGCCTGATGCACAAATCGTTGTCCCAAAAAAGGAGTGTGTTTCAACGTTTGTCGGAGTTGGGCCGTACGGATACCGCCCGCATCGATCAGTACGCGCTCCAACCGCTCTCCTCGCGCAGACAAAGCGCTCAAAAACACGCTGCTCAGCGCATCCCCCAGGCCACTGCGCAGCCCACAGCAAAGACAGTCCTCATCAACCGCATCAATCGCGCCATCAAACCAACGGACAGCCATATGCGGGTAGACGTTCGCAACCTCGGGGCGTTGCGCCAACAACCGATAAAAGCCTGGATCAAGCTGTCCCAACAGCCGATTTACAAACGTACGTCGCAATGCGACCTGCTCACCGCACACTAAGGTCAGAGGCACTCGCCCGAGCGCCTTGGAGGAAGAGAAATACATTAATCCAACGAGTTCGGCCACTTAAACGCGGAGGGTTGCTTATTCAAGAACCGCTGTACCGCATCCGTATGCCACTGACTGGTTCGCGCCACTGCCTGGCCATCCGCCTCGATATCCATCATGACTTCTAACGAACTATTCAACGAGGCGTTCAGTGCTCGCTTCGTCATCGCCAAGGCCGCTGGAGCAGCTTGCGCAAAACAATGCGCCATTTGTTGCGCGCGCTCAAGCACACGTCCCTCAGGTAGCACCTCCAGCACGATGCCCAACTCCCGAGCTTCTTGAGCACTCAATTCCCGAGCCGAGAATGCGAGCTCTTTAGCGCGCTGCAAACCAACAACACGAGGGAGTGTGTAGAACGCAGCGCAGTCAGGAATCAGCCCAAGCTTCATGAACGACAGACAAAAACGACTACTTGGCGCTGCCAAAATAATGTCGGCTGTCAACGCTAGGCTAAAGCCAGCACCATACGCAGCCCCCTCCACGGCGGAGATCACTGGGATTTCCAATCTAAGCAGTGTCTCAATCCAAGACAGGTAGTCGTGCCGCATGCGGTGCCGGCCATCCTCGGGGCTCAGCGTGCCTGCGCCCATAACACTGATATCGCCTCCCGCGCAAAATGTGGCGCCCGCACCGGTAATGATTAATGCTCGCAGATCACGCTGACGAGGCATGGACGCTACGACCTCTTTCAGCTCCTCGCGCATTACCGAATCGATCGCATTCTTTCGATGGGGACGGTTGAGGGTTAATGTACCGACGCCATCCTTGACTTCATATTGAATAGTTTCCAAGATCTCACTCCTATAAGGGGTATACCGTCCACGGACGATACATATTGAATTACGTAACCGGGCGGCACCTAGTCTGGCAACTTCAGCACATGCTTTGCCAAAATCTCTTTCTGAACCTCAGTACTCCCACCGTAAATAGTCGACGGAATTGAATTCAGCATGATAGCGGGAGCGTTTAGTCCCGGAGGAGATAAGTCCGTGTTGAATCCGGTGGCACCATGCTCTTGCGCGTACTCGACCATTAGCGCACAAATTCTTTGATAAGTGTCCGTTCCCCAAATCTTCAGCAAAGACACACTAGGAGGCAACGGTTCGCCACGCTTCACCATGTCCGCGTAATGCGTATAACCCGCCACTTGATCCGCCACATCCAACAGCAGTTCCGCGTACCGTGAAGAAAAAATCGGATCTGAAAAAAGACCAAGATGGTCAGCCATCGCTGTGAGTTGGCTCATCGCATAACGTGATTGCTTCGGACTGCCAAGAAATATCCTTTCAAAACCCAAGAGCGCTTTTGCAATTGTCCAGCCTTCGTTCAGTTCGCCAACTAAGTTCTCGGCAGGCACTCGCACGTTATCGAAAAAAACCTCACAAAATTCTTCGTAACCAACAATGTCTTTGATCGGCCTGATCGTAATCCCTGGGGTTGCTAAATCGATCAACAAAAAACTAATACCAGACTGTTTTTTCGCTTCCTTATCGGTACGCACCAAGGCAAACATATGCGTTGCGTCCTGCGCGAGTGTCGTCCAGATTTTCTGACCATTCACGACAAAGTGATCGCCATCCCGTACGGCTTCAGTTCTCAAGGATGCCAAATCTGATCCCGCACCCGGCTCCGAGTAACCCTGACACCAAATATGCTCGCCAGCGATGATCTTTGGAAGAAACTTCTCTTGCTGGGCCGCACTACCACGCTGAATCAAAAGCGGTCCTATCATCACAATGCCCATATCTGGAGCACGAGCAACCCCGTACTGCTCCTGCTCTTCAACGTAGGCAATCATCTTTTCTGGAGAAAGTCCCATGCCACCAAACCGCTTTGGCCAAGCAGGGGCAACCCACCCTTGCCGGGACAGGGTCAGATACCAGTCTTTGATCTCATGCCAATGCAGACGGCGCGGCACATTACGCAACGCATCGGGATAATTTTTGGCATAAAAGCCTCGTAGCATTTGTCGAAAATCTTTCTCCGACATCGCGTCCCAATCAGCATCCACCGGAAAGTCCATGGAAACCACTTCCGAAGGCGCGACAGACTCCGGTGAAAATCTATTTAAATAACGTTGTCGATGCAGGCTCAAGTTCCCAAGCTGCGCGGACAACCGCAACGCCCTCTTGAAATATAAGCCAATGTCGCACTCATCCGTGAAACCCATTGCGCCGTGAAACTGAATAGCCATCCGAGTGACCAGCAATGCCGCATGGGTTGCGCGCGCTTTTACACGACTTGCTAACAGCGAAAGATCGCCACCCGCTTGAACTTGTGCAAGCACATCTTGCAAACAGGCGGAGGACAATTCAACTTGAATGTATGCATCGACCGCTCGATGCTTTAACGCTTGAAAACTTCCAATCGCGCGGCCGAACTGCTTACGTGTGCCAAGATAATCGATCGTCAAATTCAAAGCACGGCGCATCACGCCTAGCAACTCTGCCGCTTGAATGATGCGTGCTTGATCATTTGCACGATCTACCAGTTCGAATACCTTTTCTCCGCGCATCAAAATATATGCGCCGGGGACAATCACTTTCTGTAGATTCAATGTTCCAACGGGCAAGCCGTCCACCCCTTGCAGGTCAACGCAATGAACCCCATCTAAATTTGACGGCACCCAAACTAGGATGGGTTCAGACTGATGGATCGCAAGGACGATCCAACCGTCCGCTTCGCTTCCCGGACACACAAAAGATTTCTTCCCGGTTAACTGGAACGCATCGCCGGCTGCCGCCAGTTGCGTCGCAGCGCCCTCGGCAGCATGTATCTGTCCCAGGTCCTCTTGCCAGGCCAATCCGGTTACATAAGAGCCATCAATCAATTGCTCGATCAGTTGATCTCGCAGAGCGCCAGCCGGGCAACCCATCAGTGTCGTTGCAACCTGAACTGCCCCTGCGATGTAGGGCTCAGGAAACAGCGACTGGCCCACCTCTTGCGCGATGGCAGACATTTCGCTTAGTCCCAAGCCTAAGCCACCCGCATCCTCGGAAACTAATATCCCCAACCACCCCGCATTGGCAACCTCCTGCCACGCAGCGCGATCAAACCCCGCGTGCACATCACCGAGTCGACGAAGACGCGCAATGGCATTGTTACGGCCCAATAAATCACGCGCACTGTCACTAAATGCACTCATTGCATCGGCGCTCATTAAGAATCTCCGTTATTGTTTGTCTCGATTGTATGAGTTTCAAAAAAATGCGGCAAAATAGCCACCTTGCTATACAAACGAGATAAAAAAGGCATCCATATGATCCAAACAACTCAACAGCAAATCGTCGACGAGGCCATGGTATCTCGTCATTCGATGCGGGCCTTTTTGCCAACGCCGATCGCCCGCGAAGACATAGAAAAAATGTTCGAAGTTGCTGCGCGAGCGCCCTCGGGCTCGAACACCCAACCCTGGAAAGCTTACGTTCTGACGGGCGAAATCAAAGACAGACTATCCAATGCGATCCTAGAAATTTACAACGACAAGTCGCGGTTTGAGGCTCTGAAAGAAGATTACCGTTACTACCCGACAGAATGGGAGTCGCCCTATATTGATCGCCGCCGTAAAGTGGGTCTGGCGCTGTATAAATTGCTGGGGCTAGGTCGAGACGACAAGGCCGGCATGCACGCACAGCATGGAAAAAATTACACGTTTTTTGGCGCGCCAGTAGGCATCATTTTTACGATCGAACGAAAAATGAATACTGGCTCATGGCTAGACTTTGGCTGTTTCCTGCAGAGCTTTATGGTGGCCGCGCGTGGTCGTAACCTTGATACCTGTGCCCAAGCTGCTTTTAACCGCTTTCATCCAACAATCCGCGAGATCGTAGGAATCCCTGAAAGCGAAATCGTGATGTGCGGTCTCGCCCTCGGGGTTGCAGATATGAGCAAAATCGAAAATTCTCTAATTAGCGAGCGCGAACCCGTTTCAAGCTTTGTTAAATTTCTTGATTAGCGCGCAGCTTTTTTTGGCATTAATCGCTCAGCGATCGAAGCGTTTTTCCCAGGCTTCGATCTCATCGATACCTAACGCAGAATTGTATTGAGCGGAATTAAACATTTGTCCGGCAAAGCCTTTCATATTGCCCTCTTTCGACAAATGTCCGAGAGCAGCCGTCATCGCATAGCCAAATGCACCGCGCGCCATCGCCGGATAAATGCCAAGATCAATACCGGCACGCTTCATTGACTCAAACGATAAACCGGCGAGCGCACCACCGCTGTCCATGTTCACCACAACAGGCACAGCTACCGCCGCTTTAATCGCAGCGATATCGTCAAGCAGTGAGGGGCTTGCTTTGAGCTCCACAAACACCGCATCCGCACCCTCTTGTGCGAACGCGCGCACCCGGCGAATTGCATCTGCCAAACCAAGCGCACCGGCTGAATCGGTGCGCGCAATCAACACAAAATCGGGATCGGAACGGGCCGCACTAGCAGCCGCTATTTTGGATACCGCTTCGTCAAAGTCCAAGACGGAACGGTCTCCTGGCATCTGCGCACAACGCTTTGGCGAAATCTGATCTTCCATGTGAATTGCTGCGACACCTGCCGCCTCAAACTCAGCAATGGTCCGTCTGACATTCACTACGTTGCCGTAACCAGTATCTGCATCGCAAACCAGAGGAATGTTGACTGAGCCCGCGACACGGCGAGCATGATCAGTCATCAAGGTTAAGTCTATCAAGCCCACGTCAGGGCGCCCTAATAGGCTCGCGGAGACTCCGTTTCCTGTCATGTACACCGCTGAAAATCCGGCCTGTTCAACCAGACGTGCTCCGTAGCCATCGTAAATCCCCGGCGCTCGGACAGCATTGTATCCTCTCAAGAGGTCGCGGAGTACACGTCTTTTTTGTGTCGCGGTCACGTTCGTCATGCAAACTTCCAATCAGGATATTTTTTTAAAAAAGGAATCAGGCCGCCCATCGATAAGATCGCGAGGATCTCTTTCGGCAAAGGATAAGATTGCTGAACGTTACGACCAGCCACACTGAGCTCACCTTTGACAAAATCAATATCAATTTGTTTGCCACTATCGATCTGATCTGTATCGCACTCAAAGACTGGAAGACCATTATTAATCGCGTTACGGTAAAACTGTCTTCCAAAAGATTTGGCAACCACCGCGCGGATATTCATGGCGTGTAAGACGTGTGTGGCCTGTTCACGCGAGGAATTAATCCCAAAGTGATGTCCCGCCACCAAAATACCACCGGCGTTTGCACTGACCTCAGTCGCAAGATTTGGGGCGAGCTGTTCAAACGCGTGCTGTGCAACATAGGCAACATCCTTGCCTGGCAAGTACTTGTTTGAACAATGAATATCGGTATTGACATCATCACCGAGCACGAAACCGAGCCCGGAAATTTGTAAAGTCTGGATTGTCGTCATGCTGCGGACCTCCACTTCCCACCAGCCACATCCCGAGGATCTGTGATGTAACCCGTCAACGCCGACGCAGCGACTGTCGCTGCAGATCCCAGCCAAATATCTGCATTCTTGTTGCTGAGTCTACCTTTGAAGTTCCTGTTCGCCGTGGAGATCACGGTATCTCCATCCCCTGGAACCAGTCGATTCGTAATACCTACGCACGTGCCGCAGCCCGCCGACTCAAAGGAAGCACCTGCTGTCGTGAGCACCTCTATCAAACCTTCCCTCAAGGCTGCCAGATAGATCTGCCGCGACGCCGGAGTGACGATCATCCTTACTCCTGGCGCTAATTTCTTACCTTTCAAAATAGAAGCCGCTTGGCGGATATCGTCGAGTCGACCATTCGTGCAGGTCCCGATCAAAGCGAATTGAATACGTTGGTTTACGACCTCGGTGACTGGAACGATGTCATCCACCTCATGCTTACGCGCGAGCTGCGGAGCGAGCGTGGAGACATCTAAATCAATCACCTCCATGTACTGTGCGTCTGGATCCGCAAAAACTGGCGCGGGGGCTTTTGCGCCATGCGCCTCTAACCACGCGAACGTCTTTTCATCCGCCTCGAGAATTGCGGCCATTGCACCGAGCTCAGCCGCATGATTACAAAGCGTCATACGGTCGTCGATATCCATCGCAGCAACGACCTCGCCCACATACTCAATGGCGATGTCGTTCAAGCCCTCAGCCCCAAAACGACCCAGCATTGCGAGCGTGATGTCTTTCGCCCAAACTCCAGGCGCGAGCCGTCCACGCAAATTAATACGTACGGTCTGCGGAACACGGAACCAAAGTTTGCTGCTCATCATGACAGCGGAGACGTCAGTCCCTTCGATTCCCGTACCAAGTGCATTAAATGCCCCATAGGTAACTGAGTGCGTGTCCGTGCCGACGACGAGATCTCCGCAGGTCAAGTGACCTCCCTCTGGAAGCACTTGATGGCAAATTCCGTCCCCGATGTCATACAGCTTGGTGCCACGTTGAGCCGCAAAACTTCGCATTTCACTGTGAATTTGCGCCGCCTCCAAATTGGGCGGAGGTGAGTAATGATCAAGGATCAGAGCAGTATTTTTTGCAAACTGCAGCGGCTGTTCACCAAACTTATCGATCATTTTGATGGTGTTGACCGCGCGCGTATCCGTCACCATCGCGAAATCGATACTGGCAACGACAACTTCACCCGCTCGAACACCATCGCGTCCTGCGTGCTTCGCTAGAATTTTTTCAACAATCGTAAAGCCCATTCGCTATCTCGGAACAAAAATTGGAGAGCAACATTTGACGCACGGGTGCTCGGGGAACGTATAACGCGTGGCACTCAATAAAGATCAGCGTTTGAGGTTTAGTCTACGCACGACATCACCCCATGTCTCGTATTCCTTTTCGACAAACGCTCGCATTTGTTCTGGCGTTGATGGATCAGGTTCCATCGCAGAGCTCTCAAGACGCTCAATCGTCTTCGGATCACGCAAGGCAGTTACCAAGGCCTCGTTGAGTTTATTGATAATGGCCTCTGGCGTTCGCGCGGGTGCTACAAAGCTATACCAATTCGTCGCCTGGTAGCCGGGGAATCCAAGCTCTGCAACGGTGGGCACATCCGGCAACGCCTGTGCACGCTGCGCGCCCGTAACAGCGATTGCACGCAACTTGCCACCCTTAATTTGCGGAATAGCTGTTGGAGCACTTGCGAAGATCGCCTGAATATCGCCCGCTAACAAAGCCGTCATGGCGGGACCACCACCTTTGTAGTTAATGTGTTCCGCAGAGGTGCCCGTACGCGCTTGTAATAACTCACCGGCGAGGTGACCTGCACTACCTAGTCCCGGAGAGCCGTAGAACAAAGGTTTATCTTTGTTTTTCCCGGCTGCGATGTAGTCCGCTAGTGTTTTGATGTTGGAGTCAGTTCGCACAACCAAAATGTTCCCGAACGTGACACCGTTGGTGATCATCGCAAAGTCTTTCAGGGTTTTGTATGGAGTTCCGTCGGGCATGTGCGGATTAACTGCTAATGAGCCAATATTCGCTAAGCCAATCGTGTAACCATCTGGTGCAGCGTTTGCAACCGCGTCGGCCGCGATATTTCCGCCTGCGCCCGGCCGGTTATCCACGACAATTGTCTGACCGACCAGCTCAGATAATTTGACAGCAATCGTCCGCGCTGCTGAGTCAGTGCCTCCGCCCGGAGCAAAGCCCACCAACAAACGAATCGGCTTCGATGGGTAGGTGGCTGCGGCAGACGTCTGAGCGAAGGTTGTGCACGAAGCACCAAGACACATCGCGACTAAGCTAGCTTGGATAAGTTTGTTTAAGTGCATTGGAGCTCCGAAGGATTGTCTAAAAGTTTCGGTTTGATGATGGAATACTACAGCGTGGCGGACCTAAAAATAGATCTTTTCTGAGCCGACACCAGCCTTGCTGCGGTGCAGCACGAGTCATGCGGATTTTTCGAATCCACTATAGTTACGCAAACGCCAGCGGGGCGTAACTATCCACGAGTCCTCAACATGCGAAGCAAGCTTTTTGTACCGGGTTCACGGCCGGAGCTTTTTGATAAAGCACTGGCAAGCGCCGCAGACGCCCTATCTTTCGATCTTGAGGATGCTGTCGCGGAATCAAAGAAAGAAAGCGCTCGCGTCACGCTGGCGAGCTGGCTCGCATCACCTGCCGCTGTCGACACAAAAAAATGTGTCATCGTCAGAGTGAACGCAATGGATACGCGGTTTTTTGAGCAAGATATTGCTCAGGTGGTCCGAGCTGGACTCGACATGATCAACATCCCAAAACCAGACGGCGTCGAGGCAGTAAGACAAGCGATAGGCATGATTGAACAGGCGGAACGCGCAAACGGTGTCAACACAGAAAGAAAGTCTCCGATTAAGGTCTTGTTAAATGTGGAAACGCCCAAAGCACTCAGGACAGCCTATGAGCTAGCAAACGCTCATCCACGTGTTGCCGGTCTCCAACTTGGCCTAGCAGATCTTTTTGAGCCCATCGCCGTCTCCCGTAAAGAGCTCTTCGCTGTGCAATACGCCATGATGGAGATGAAGATGGCCGCCGCTGAGGCTGGCGTTGCCGCTTTTGATGCCGCCTATGCTGATATAAAAAATACGGATGGATTCAAGCACGAGGCTGCATTTGCAGCCCGTCTAGGCTACACCGGTAAAACATGCATCCACCCTAGCCAAGTGGCAATGGCCAATGAAGCCTTCCGACCCAGCGATGAAGCAATCGCACACGCCTTACGCGTGCTGGACGCGGCCGCAAAGGCGGAGGCCGATGGCGTTGGTGCGTATGTGGTCGACGGAAAAATGATCGACCCTCCCTTTCTAAAAAGCGCACAGGCACTCGTTGCTAGTGCGAAAAGTATGGGTCTGATTCCATAGCTCTGCCTCGCATAATCATTTAGGAATAAGCAATGTTCAATTTACTTCACACTTTACGTGCGATCGCTACTGTACTTTTAACAACGGCCATAACGTTAGCCAGCGCCCAGACGGAGTTTCCGAACAAACCGATCACTCTGTTGGTCGGCAGTGCACCGGGTGGATCCAACGATATCTTTGCGCGGGTAATTGGCAAGCAAATGCAAGAGGTGCTTGGCGTATCGGTCGTGGTCGAGAACAAACCAGCGGCTGGCGGGATATTGGCAAACGTTTTGTTGGCAAAAGCTCCCGCTGATGGATACACCCTGGTGGTGCTCTCTTCAACCTTCACGACTGGGGCTGCTGTTCGCAAAAATCTGCAATACGATGCGATTAAGAGCTTCACACCAATCGCAATGCTCGCAAAGGGGCCAATGCTCATTACAGTGGGCAACAACACTTCGTACAAAAGCCTCGAAGATCTTGTTAAGTTCGCTAAGGCCAACCCTGGCAAACTGAACTACGGAACCTCAGGCGTCGGCAGCATTAATCAATTCGCCTCCGAACTACTCGCTGAAGCTGCAGATATCAAAATGACGCATGTTCCCTATAAAGGAATGGGTCCCGCAGTCACTGACTTACTTGGCGGGCAAATTGACATGATCATCGCAAGCGCACCCTCGCTCTTGTCGCAGGTCAAAGCGGAGAAAATTCGCGCACTCGCCGTCACGACAGTGGAACGTTCTGAGGTCGCGCCTGACATACAGGGACTGAAGGAATCAGGTTTTCCCAAGGCAGCGGTGGATCTCTGGTGGGGTGTTTTGGCCCCCGCAGGCACGCCCAAACCAGTCGTCGATAAACTTAATAAAACGATCAATCAGATCATCACCTCAGACGCGATGAAATCATTTTTTGTGAAAGAAGGTGCATCACCCGTGGCGATGAGTGCGGAGGCGTTCGCGAGCCATTTGACTACCGAACTCGAACGTTGGAAGACGATCGCCCAGAACGCCAACATTCAAGCGGACTAGATACGTCGCATGAATAATCCAATCTCCTCATCCTCTTCCGCGTTACCAAACCGCACTGGAGCCGTTGGTCCTCTGACTGGCGTGCGGGTCGTGGATATGTCCGCCTATATTGCAGGACCCTATGCGTGCTCCCTGCTTGCAGACCAAGGCGCGGAAATCATCAAAATTGAGCCACCGATTGGCGATAACTTGCGCAAGTACCCCTCAACACTCGAGTCTGAAAGTCGCGCGTTCTTGGGCGTAAATCGCAGCAAACTCTCCGCGGTTCTTGATGTCAAGCAACCAGAAGATCTAGAAACTCTTTTGACCTTAATTGAAAGTGCAGATGTATTAGTACATAACTTTCGACCAACCGTCGCACCACGTATTGGAATCGGCTACGAACAGCTAAAGGCTCTAAACCCTAGGCTGATCTATTGCACCGTGAGCGGTTATGGCGAGACAGGCCCACTCAAAGATAAAGCAGGCTTTGATCAAGTCTTACAGACCATGACCGGCATGTGTACGCTCCAAGGAAAAAAAGACGGCCCTCCAGAAATCTTGTATGGCTCAATTGTTGACTATTACGCATCGGCCCTCGTTGCCGGAGCGGTCTCATCGGCTCTCTTTGAACGCGAACGATCTGGCGAAGGACAGTTTGTGAGCGTCTCGTTGTTGTCTGCGGCAATGACACTCCAATCGGCGCGGTTGGTCTGGGCGGAAAATGAAGGTCGGGATGTTGGTCGTGATATGCGATCCGGTGGGATCACGGGACTACATCCCACAAAGAATGGTTACTTATATATTTCAGCTAACACTCCGCACTTCTGGGCGGCTTTATGTGCCAAGCTTGGTTTAGAAGATCTCGCTCGAGATGAGCGTTACGACACCGTGCGTAAACGTGCCGCACATCAAACGGAAATTGTCCCAATCATTCACCGCGCGCTAAGCAGCAAAACAGCGCTTGAGTGGGAGACTATTTTTGGGGAAGAAGTGCCCTGTTCAGCGGCTCGTAGTGTTGAGGACATGTTTGATCATCCGCAGGTACAAAGTCAGGACATGATCACGACGTTTGAGCACCCTGTTGTCGGGCGCTATCGCGGCCTCAAACGCTCGCTTCGCTTTAGTCGCACCCCCGGCCCAGATCCTTTCGCCGCACCGACGCTCGGACAACACACTGAGCTGATACGCACTGAGGCGAAGCGCTTACGCCAAAAATCAAAAAAGACATGACAATCCCCAATACAGCTGGCACGAATCCGCCTTTATTACAGGTACCACGGCATGCATGCGACTCGCATCTGCACATCTACGACGCGCGATTTCCAGTTGTCGTAGACGCAGCGCACGCGCTGGAACGTGCAACTGTTAACGAGTACCGTCAACTTCAACAAAGACTGGGGACTACGCGGGCCGTTGTCGTGACGCCTCGCAGTTACGGCACGGATAATCGCGTAACGGTTGATGCCATCGAACAACTCGGCATCAGTAACGCGCGTGGAGTGGCTGTTTTGCGCACAGATGTAACCGATACTCAAATTCGAGAATTAGATCAGGCTGGAATTCGGGGAATTCGCTTTTCTCTCTACACGCCAACGCATGCCGCAGCCAGCTTCGACATGGTCGAAGAACTATCTCGACGCGTTGAACCCTTTGGTTGGCATCTTCAGCTGCATTGGACCGCTGATCAGTTTGTTGAGCACGAGGCAATGCTTAAGCGCCTGCCCTCTTGCTTAGTGATCGACCACATGGCGAGGCTACCGCAACCAACCGGTCTAAATCATCCTGCGGTTCGCATCATGAACACACTGCTTGAACGCGGGCGCACTTGGGTAAAACTATCGGGCCCGTACTTGGACAGCCAACTCGGTGAGTCTGGTGAGTTTCGTGATGTTGATCCAGTACCAAGACACTGGATCCGCACCGCACCTGAACGCCTAGTCTGGGGAAGTGACTGGCCTCACCCCACCGAGACCACGAAACCAGATGACGCAAAATTGTTAGATTTAATGCGCCGTTGGACCGACGACGACAACATGATTAAAAAAATTCTCGTCGACAATCCTGCTGCGCTCTACGGTTTCAACTAATTACTCCGCTCAGACGAGCACTCCCCGCAAACGTTCAGCAGCCTCACGAATCATGGTCGCGGTTGTGTCCCAGTCAACACAGCCGTCAGTGACCGAACAGCCGTAGGTCATTTTGCTGCGATCCGCTTGGATCGGTTGATTTCCAGCCGCGATATTGGATTCAATCATCACACCAACAACTGACCGATTACCGGCAACAATTTGGCTCACGACATCGGACATCACCAAAGGCTGCAGCTCAGGTTTCTTGTAACTGTTCGCATGCGAGCAATCGACCACAATATTCGGAGTGAGCTTCGCCTTTTTTAACCCATCTTCCGCTAATGCAATCGAGACGGTATCGTAATTGGGCCGACCGTCTCCGCCTCGCAGCACAAGGTGGCCATAGGGATTGCCAGTCGTATGTACGATAGAAACTTGGCCGTCACCAGAGATACCCAGAAATCGATGCGGTCTAGACGCAGACAGTATGGCATTGACTGCAACACCAACTTCTCCGTTTGTTGCATTCTTGAAGCCGACCGGGGTCGACAAACCAGAAGACATTTCCCGATGCGTCTGCGACTCGGTTGTACGGGCACCAATCGCATTCCAAGCGATCAAGTCACCTAAGTACTGTGGCGAAATGGGATCCAGCGCTTCGGTACCTGCCGGTAAACCAAGCTCATTAACGTCCAACAAAAACTGACGCGCAAGCACCATCCCTTCATCGATACGGAACGTGTCATCCATGTGCGGATCGTTGATGTAGCCTTTCCAGCCAACCGTCGTGCGAGGTTTTTCAAAATAAACTCGCATCACAATCATCAACACATCCGAAACTTCGTCTGCGAGCGCTTTGAGCCTGCGCGCATAGTCCATGCCAGCCACGGGATCATGAATCGAGCATGGTCCCACGACAACAAAGCGACGCTTGTCCTCTCCCTTGAGGATGCGAACTAGCTCAGCGCGTCCGTTTGCGACCGTTTTCGCAGCAGTCTCTGAAAGGGGAAATTGCGCTTGAACCTCCTGGGGAGTGGGCATTGTGTGAAATGCCGCGATATGAAGGTTATTCGTTGAGGTTGATGCTGCGTTTGCGTTCATTTGGATGGGTCCAGCCACAAAGGATTTGCGTAGATTTCATGGCATTTTAATCAGGCTCTGGAAAGTCCGCTTGGCACTACGGGAAGTGGACCCCAAAGTTACCCGTGGAGATGAGATTCCCCTAAACTAAAGCAATTATGCAGACAAGACGAATTGCTCATCTAGATATGGATGCCTTCTTTGCATCCGTAGAGCTATTAAGCTATCCCGAGCTGCGTGGTCAGCCGGTTGTGGTGGGCGGACGAAACGCTAGCCCCGCCGCAGGCCGTGGCGGACAGAGTCTTGAACAGTTCACTCGACTCAGAAACTACACGGGACGGGGGGTCGTCACAACCTCCACCTACGAGGCACGCGCGCTTGGCGTATTTTCAGGGATGGGATTGATGAAGTCCGCCTTGCTTGCTCCCGATGCCATTTTGCTACCCGCTAATTTCGATGCTTACCGACATTACTCGCAGTTATTTAAGCGCGCGGTCTCAGAGATCGCTCCCGCCATCGAAGATCGTGGAATCGACGAAATCTACATTGATCTCAGCGAAATCGATGAAGACACCCTGACTCTTGCCCAGCGCATTAAGGCGCGAGTCCTGGATGCCACAGGATTGAGCTGTTCGATAGGTATTAGTCCAAATAAACTACTGTCAAAAATTTGCTCCGATCTCGAGAAGCCTAATGGCATCACTATTCTGCCAATACACGAGATAAAAGATCGGATTTGGCCACTTCCCGCAAAAAAAATAAACGGCATTGGACCAAAAGCCAACGAGAAGCTCAGCGCACTTGGCATCACAACGATTGGGGAACTAGCCGCAGCTGCACCAGAATTATTAGTGACTAACTTTGGTCGCGCGACAGGCACATGGATGCACGCAGCGGCACATGGCATTGATAACCGTCCGGTCGTCACATGGTCAGCGCCCAAATCAATCAGCCGAGAGACAACATTCGAGAGGGATCTGCATCCCAAGCATGATCGCCCTCTACTTTCCGAGATCTTTACTAAGCTTTGCCTTAGACTGTCCGAGGACCTGCGGCGCAAGGGCTATGTGTGCAAAACAATCGGCATAAAAATCAAATACGCTGATTTTCAAGTGATCACACGCGACGTCACCCTCACGAGCTGTATTTCTGCAGGTGATTCAATTAGAAAAGCCGCTACGGAGTGCCTAAAGCGCGTTCCCCTAGACCAACGCATACGATTACTTGGCGTGCGTGCGGGGAGTCTGACGGCTGAAAGCGAGCTAAAGCAATCCGTGCCGGCATTCCAATCTAGCCTCCCGTTTCCGTAATGCACTGCACAACATCACCCAGAGTAATCACTTCGTTTCGGTGTGTTCTAGCGTTATGCTCAGCGTAGTGTATTTTTCGAGACTGTCATGATCATCGAACCTAATCCAAACACGCTCGGCGCACGCATCTTAGATCTGGATTTATCCAATCGCCTGGAAGGCAGCGAAGTGGATACATTGATGTACGCCTTGGGCAATCACAGTGTGCTGGAGTTTCCAAATCAGTCTCTCACAACAAGTCAGCTCAAGGCGTTTAGCGAGCGCTTTGGGCAACTCTACATAAGCCCAGGGGGTAGAGCTCAAGCCAATGGGCATCCTGAAGTAATGATCCTGTCAAACATGATCAAGGATGGTCAAGCCGTCGGCCTTAAAGATGCTGGGCAGTCCTGGCACACAGACATGTCTTACTCCAATACGATTGCTTTTGCGAACGTCCTGTACGGCACGACAATTCCGCACCGCAATGGCAAACCTCTGGGCGCAACCCAATTTAGAAATATGCACGCAGCCTACGAGGACTTACCCGACGACATCAAAGAAATGCTCGCAAACAGAACAATCACACACGACTTCAACAAATTCTGGGAAATGATGCGTGCTAGGCCGGGCAGCACACGCCCTGCGCTGAGCGAGCAGGAACGACAAGCGCGCCCTCCTGCCGTTCATCCCGCGATCCTTACACATCCAATCACCGGAAAAAAAGTGTTGTACGCAAACCCTGGTTACGCCATGCGTATCAGCGATCTTTCAGAGCAGGAAAGCGCTTCAATACTTGAGTTTCTTTTTGCACATCAACTACAAGATAAATTTCTCTACTCCTACCACTGGAAGGAGAACTCACTACTCATGTGGGACAACATCGGCACCACACACAACGCCGTGGCAGATTATGAACCGCACGAGCATCGCTATATTGAGAGATGTCAGGTCATGGCGACTCGACTGTACGGGCCAAATGGTACGAAAGAGCCACGGATGTTTGCCCCAGGAAGCAGCACATGAAACGAATAGCACTCATGATCTGCTTAAGTGTTTTGTGGACAATGGCGCCCTTTACTGCGCAAGGCCAAACACGTGAGTTCCCAGACAAGCCCATACGACTTGTCGTTGCTTATGCTCCAGGAGGGGCTACTGACATCGTCGCTCGCATGCTCGCGCAAGAACTCACGCATATCCTGGGTCAACCGGTCATCGTAGAAAATAAAGCTGGTGGCGGCACACTCGTCGGTTCGGATTCAGTGAAACGGTCGCCAGCAGATGGGTACACACTATTGTTTGGTACAAACGCGTTCATCATCACGCCTCTTTTACACAACGGCCCAACATATGATCCGATTCGAGACTTCTCACCTGTCTCGCTCACAACAATACAGCCGCTCGCGCTTTTAGTTTCTCCGGCGTTAAATATCAAAACGGTTGAACAGCTCATAAGCTACGCAAAAGCGAATCCAGGCAAGATCAATTTCGCATCCTCGGGCAATGGTTCTGCCCAACACTTAGCGGGAGAGGCATTCCGCAATACTGCCAACATCGACATTACGCACGTACCGTACAAAGGAGCTGGTCCCGCTTTAATTGACCTGCTCGCAGGCCGTGTCGATATTATGTTCACCTCTCTGGTTGGCAATACAGATCATGTCAAACAGGGGCGCTTAATCATGGTCGCCACCACGGGCGAGAGACGTGGCGTTGCAACCCCTGATACGCCAAGCGTCTCAGAGTTTCTTCCCGGCTATCAGGCGTATACGTGGCAAGGCGTGATCGCCCCCGCTAACACACCAGCAACCACGATCGCAAAACTGAACGCTGCGATCAAAAAGGCGACGGAGGTTCCCACCTTCTATGAAAAGCTCAATGCACAAGGCATGGAAGTTCAAATATCCTCACCGGATGAGATGCGCAGGCGTATGGCTGCAGAATCTCTGGAATACCAAACCTTGTTGAGCAAAACGCAGACAAGCATTAAATGATCGCACGACCGCTTTTTACTACCGTACTCACCTACTAACTTCGGAACATATATGAACGCACCTCAATCAAAACGTTTCCCACAGCTCACTCTAGAGACCGTCGCCCCCGAGTCCGTTGGACTCGCGAAAGAGATCCTAGAAATCTCCAGTATTGGCTTGGGTGGCCCCTATAACGTGATGTTGCGCAGCCCAATTTTTGCTGATCGCATCAAACGCTTACTCGACTATTTGCGCTTTGGTTCATCTCTGCCCATGCGCCTAAACGAATTCGCGATCTTGATACAAGCCCGTATTTGGACCTCTCAAGTCGAATGGTTCGCGCACTATCCGATCGCTCTGCGTAATGGCTTACCTGCACACGTGGCAGACGACCTGAAGGAAAACATTCGGCCGCGTAATATGCAGCCAGATGAAGCAGCGGTCTACGACGTATGCATGAACATGACAAAAAATCATGAAATCAGCGATGAGCTATTCAATCACGCCAAGGAAGTTCTCGGCGAGCAACAACTGGTAGACCTGATCGCAGTGAGCGGAACCTATGTCACGATCGCGATGCTATTGAGCTTGGGCGAGGAGCCTATCCCAGCAGGCAAACCATTACCCTTCCCAGAAAAGGCCCGTTAAGCCTCGATGTCAATGTGATCGAACGGGAGACCCGCGTCCTTTCGTTCGATCACTTGTAAAAAGGCCCGTTCAATGTCTCGGGTAAAACGTTTGATGTCGAACAACGGCTCAGTCTGTAACTTCTCTTGCAGATCTTTGCGCAATTCTGAGATCCGAGCAGGATCTTGCGCGAGCGCTACAGCAACCTGCTCGTACTCGTTTAGGTCATGCGTAATCAGTTTTCCGAGATTCAGCGCGTTCAATAGGCTTGCACCTACTCGTCCTGCATAGCTGCGTCCTTTACACGTCAGAACCGGCACACCCGCCAACAGGGCATCACTTGCAGTCGTGTGTGCGTTATAAGGTAAGGCATCGATAAATAAATCTGCAGCGCGCTGTCTCGCCAGATGATCCGCCATGGAGTCGATACGGCTAGCAAACACGAGTCTGGAACCATCGACTCCTCTTGCTTGAGCCTCGGCTCGAAGGTTGTGTGTAGTTTGCTCTGTCGCCTCCCTCAACCACAACACACTCGAGGGTACGGACTTCAGTATTTTCATCCAACAATCAAACATCACGGGATTGATTTTGTAATTATTGTTGAAGCAACAAAATACAAACCCGCTTTCCGGCAAACCAAGCTCGGCTCGTGTGAACTTACGTTCAGAAGGCCGACGACTCGGGTCGTTCGCCTGATAGCTGTGGGGTAGCCGTATAAATTTCTCGGTGTAATGCATCGCATCGGCCGCCTCGAATAACGTCCGATCACCCAAAACATAATCCATATTGGGTATCGCGGACGTGCCTGGGTAGCCGAGATAACTTATCTGGACTGGTGCGACACGCGCAGCGAACACCCCTGGGCGGCATCCCTTCGTCAATCCAGTAAGATCCACCGCGACATCGAGTTCACACTCCCGCGCACGGTTAATCAATTGCGCGTCGGTGAGGTCCTTAACATCTAAAAAATGATCAAAGGTCTTCTCTAGACGCAATCGCATATCGTCTTGGGTGTCTGCCCCGAACGAAAAAGCGAAAATCTCAAACTGTGTTCGGTCATGGGCCTCAAACAGACCCGCTGTGAGATAGGCAACTGGGTGATTACACAAGTCGCCCGAAAAGTATCCAATCCTAAGCTTTCTAGCTTTAGGACGAACGACAGGCGACCAAGGCGTGCGTTTCCTCGAGTGGGCAGAATCGATCCAAGCTTGCGCCACTTCCCTGTGCAAAGCGGCGTCCTCCGTCATTGAGAGCAGCGGAAACGGCAAACAAACCGGTCGATTCGCGCGCAGATCTTGTAGTAGCGCACCCAAACGCACTTCGTAATCTGACCACTTACATTGCTGCATATTGACGTGTAACAACGTCCCCGCCAGGTAGGGAATCCCAGGATCGAGAGACAGCGCACTCGCATAGCTTTGAACAGCGGACTCGTTATCGCGCAATTCAACAAGTGCATTGCCGCGATTCATCAACGCTTGAGGATATTGCGGCGTGATCGAGAGTGCTTGATCGTAGCTTTCAATTGCTTCGCGCCAAAGCCCCTGGCGTCCGTATGCATTGCCTTGATTGAAAAATGCAGCGGCATAACGAGGCGAAACTTCGAGGGCGCGAGCATAGCTCCCGAGCGCTTCAGACAACCTCCCCATTTCCTGCAACACATCACCGCGGTTGTTATGGGCCTCCGCGTAATGTGGATCCAAGGCAATCGCCCGCTCATAGCTCGCTAACGCAGAAGTGAGCTTACGTTGATCTTGGAGCACATTGCCATAATTATTGTGCGCCGAGGCAACCTCAGGATCGATTTTTATCGCTTTGCTAATAAGCAAAGCGGCGCGGTCTAAATTTCCCTGCTGATAGGCGACAAGGCCAAGCATATGGACGGCATCAAAATGATTAGGATGCCATTTAAGTACCCGCTCGTAGAGAGCACGCGCTTCATCCAAGGCACCCTGCTGGTGGGCTGCCAACGCTTGCTCCAGCTTTGCATGCGCCTTCATCGCATCGCCCGGCGCAATCGATCGATGACTCAAACCTGTTTTCGTTGACACGTCTTAACCCGCTGAGCCGCCGAAATTAACGATCCTTGTTTTTAATTCGGGTGTAGACCGTATTCACGACCGTAGCCCGCACGGGATCATTGAGCCCACTAGCCGGTTTAGGTGCGGAAGTGTCCTTTTTTGGTTTTTTGGACTCTTTATTCGACTTTTGCTGACCTTTAGCCATGACTGTCTCTGTGAGTTAAACGATAATCTAGTGTACAGGTCTATCGAAAAAACTCCCAATGCACGCGCCTATTTCAATCCCCACCTCCGAAATTGAGATCACGGCTATGCGTGCGCAAGGAGCCGGGGGTCAAAATGTCAACAAGGTTTCCAGCGCGATTCATTTACGGTTTCATATCCCCACCTCGAGCCTACCTGCTGGCGTCAAGATCCGCCTACTTGCGCTCAAAGACAGTCGAATCAACCGAGATGGCGCCATTATCATCAAGGCTCAGTCTCATCGCAGTCAAGATTTGAATCGTAGTGATGCCATCGCCCGATTACACGAATTAGTCAATAGTGTGGCAAGACCACCCAAAACCCGTCACGCAACGCGACCGACGCTCGGATCGCGTCTACGACGCCTAGATAGCAAACGTAAGCACTCTGAGGTCAAAACCCTCAGAAGCAAGTCAGAGTATTCATGATGAATATCCCCCTCTTCCCACTTGGCATGACCCTCTTTCCTGAGGGCGTTGCAGCTTTAAAGATATTTGAAGTCCGCTATCTTGATATGACGCGAGCAAGCTTTCGAGATAAAACCCCCTTCGGTATTGTCACGCTGAGTCAGGGGTCTGAGGTTCGACAGGCTGCGCAGCAAGTGTCATTTGCCGACATTGGCACGCTTGCAGACATCGTTGAGTTCGAAGCGACGCAGCCCAGTCTCTATAGCATCCGCTGTCGTGGCCAATCGCGTTTTAAAATCGATTCCGCGCAGCAAATGCCCAATGGTTTATGGCGCGCAGACGTCTCGGTGATTGAAGATGATCCAAGCATGGACATTCCGCCCGAGCTTGCAAAAAGCGCAACGACACTACAGCGCGTACTGCAATCTTTAGATGAACAAGACATTCCAGACGATGCGCGTCCGATCCTGAAGCCATATCGGCTCAATGACTGCGGTTGGGTGAGCAACCGGTGGGCTGAGTTACTGAATCTAAACCCACAACAAAAACAGCATCTGATGGAAATCGAGAATCCGCGACTTAGACTCGATTTGGTCCAGGAGCTACTCGAAGAAATGGGGGCATTTCGCCCCCATGCAGACTAGGATTTCACTGAAATGAATTAAGTCAAGGATGCGCAAAACGCATGAATGCGCTTGCACGCTTCCTCAAGGATTGCATCTGACGTCGCATACGAAATGCGGAAATACGGCGCAAGACCAAACGCCTCTCCCGGCACAACCGCAACGAGTTTTTCATCTAATAGCGCTGTTGCAAAATCCATATCATTGTTGATTTTTTTACCCTTAGGTGTTGTTTTTCCTAAAGTCCCCGCACAGCTTGGATACACATAAAATGCACCCTGCGGCTTCAAGCAGGTGATACCTGGGCAGTCGTTTAACATCTTCACGACCATATCGCGACGACGCTGGAAAATGACGTTGTGCTTGGCAATAAAATCTTGAGGCCCGTTGAGCGCCTCGACAGCAGCAGCTTGGCTAATAGACGAAGGATTTGATGTTGACTGAGACTGAATGGTGGACATTGCCTCAATCAACCAGCTTGGGCCGTGACCATATCCAATGCGCCAGCCTGTCATGCAATAGGCCTTCGAGACACCGTTCACAGTGAGAATTCGGTCCGCAATCGCTGGGGCAGCCTGAGCCAAGGTGCAGAATGTTGTGCCGTCGAACAGTAGTTTTTCATACATGTCATCGACCATGACGAGCACGTTAGGATGCCCTTTGAGCACCTCACCTAGTGCCCGTAATTCCTGCTCTGTGTAGACCGAGCCTGTGGGGTTTGAGGGCGAATTCAGAATCAGCCAACGCGTGCGCGGCGTAATCGCCTGTTGCAACTGCGCCGGTGTGATTTTGAAATTTGTTTCAGCACCACATGCAACAGTGACTACCTTGCCACCCGCAAGAATCGCCATGTCCGGATAACTTACCCAGCAAGGCGCGGGGATCAAGACCTCGTCGCCCTCTCCCAAGGTCGCGACCAAAGCATTAAATAAAACTTGCTTGCCGCCAGTCCCAATGATCACGTCGTCGGGGTTGATTTTCATGGCGTGATCACGCAGAAACTTTGCCGCAATCGCTTTTTTTAGTTCAACCGTGCCGTTGACGGGTGTGTAACGCGTCTTTCCAGCGCGAATTGCCTCAATCGCCGCTTCGCAAATATTGGCGGGAGTATCCATGTCCGGCTCGCCCTGCGCCAACACGATGACATCAAGTCCTTTTGCTTTGAGCGCTTTCGCGTTATCCGTCACGGCCAACGTGGGAGACGGTCTAACCAAAGCCATGCGGGGTGAAAGCAATGCTGCGCTCATATTTCTCTCCAAAATACCTAATAAATTAGCGGGAATTCTTCCTTCAAATATAACCCAAGCGCATGTGTACTGCGGTCAAAAACATGCCCGCATGGTATCGTGCAAAAAATATTTTTGGAGATGCACATGATCACAAAATCTCAGCTTATTCAGCGCATGCTCGGATGCGCACTGCTCTCGTTTGCGACTTTCACCACTCCAAGCTTTGCGCAAGGCAAATATCCAGATCGCCCCGTCAAGATCATCGTTGGGTTTGCCCCAGGCGGTCCGACCGACATCGTGGCTCGAATTATCGGCAGCCGCTTGGAGAAGGCTCTTGGGCAGCCTTTTGTGGTCGAAAACAAACCCGGCGGCGGGTCCAATATTGGTTCCCAAGAGGCAGCGCGCGCCAAACCAGACGGCTATACGCTCTTTTTAGGCACTGTGGCCAACGCAACAAACCTGTCCACGTATAAAAAACTCAATTACGACACGCTGCGTGACTTCATACCAATTAGCCAGCTTGTCTCATCTCCAAGCATATTGGTCGCGAACAACGATCAACCATTCAAGACACTGCCCGAGCTAATCGCCTATGCAAAAGCCAACCCTGGCAAGTTAGCCTACGCCACCTCTGGCGCAGGCGGCTCGCCACACCTCGCAGCGGAAATGCTGAATATGCGAGCAGGCATTGACACCTTGCATGTGCCCTACAAGGGCGCTTCGCCAGCCATGAATGACGTGATCGGGGGACAAGTAGCGATCGGCTTCAAGACAGCGTCTGGAGTCACCACAACGATTCAGGCGGGCAAACTGCGCGCGATCGCTGTAGCCGGGCGCGAGCGCATGCCACAGCTCCCTGATGTCCCGACCTTAATCGAACTCGGCTTTCCTGATTTTGAAGTCAGCTCGTGGAGTGGGTTGATGGCGCCAACAGGAACACCGCCAGAAATCATCAACCTGCTTGCGAAGACTACGATTGAGATCATGAAGTCGCCAGACATACGCAAACAGTTAGAGGGTATTGGTGCATTCCCAGTCGGAAGCACTCCCGAAGAATTCAAAAAATACATCAATGATGAGATAAAAAAATGGGCCGAAGTTGCAAAAACTGCAAAGATTGAACTCTAAACAACTTCTTAATTTTTTCTAAGGCGAACCATGGGAACTTTCCGAACGTTTCTTTTCGCACCAGCGAATCATACTCGGCGAACAGAAAAAGCGTTTACGTTGGGCGCTGACGCCGTCATTCTTGATCTTGAGGATGCGTGTGCGGTGTCGGAAAAAATACCGAGCCGCTCGAAGGTCGTCGAGGCAATGCAATTACCTCGTACCTGCTTGGGCTACGTACGCGTCAACCCGATGTCCACGATATATGCGTTCGGCGATCTGCAAGAGACCATTCAGCCTGGACTTGACGGCGTCGTATTGCCTAAAGTCGAAACAGCCGCTGAAGCACAAACCGCTGACTGGTTAATCACACAGCTTGAGCGCGAGCGTGGGTTGGCTCTTGGCAGTATCGACCTCATGCCTATCATCGAAACTGCGCTTGGTCTTGCAAATTTAGCCAGCATCCTCGCCACAACAACCCGTATTAAACGGGTTGCGTTTGGCGCAGGCGACTTTACGCTCGACCTTGGCTTGCGCTGGTCTCGCAGTGAAGCGGAACTCCTACCCTATCGAACCCAGATCGCTTTGCTATCGCGAGCGGCCGGAAAAGAGCCACCCATCGATACGGTGTGGGTTGATTTGAAGGACGCGGAAGGCTTCGAACAATCGACGATGCACATTAAAGACCTGGGCTATCAAGGAAAAATGTGCATTCACCCAGACCAAATCGCCGTGGCGAATAGATGCTTCACACCAACGCCCGAGCAAGTCGCTAAAGCGCAGCGCGTGGTTGATGCGTTTACCGCAGCGGAGGCGGCGGGCTCGTCATCCATACAGCTCGACGGACAGTTCATCGATTATCCAATCGTCTACGCGGCACAACGTGTGTTGGCGATCAGCGAAAAAATCGCCAAGCTCGCCGTGTGATAACGTTGTTGTGCACTTTTGTCCCACCCACTTTATTTGATTCGACCTCACCATGACTTCAACGACTGCCCCCCAATACATCACCCTTGGAAATAGCGGTTTGCGCGTACCCAGATTATGGCTAGGCGCGATGATGTTTGGGGATCAGACTGATGAAAGCGTCGCGCGAGAGATGGTAGCTGTGACGCGTGAGGCGGGACTCAACGCCATCGACACAGCAGACAACTACGCGAACGGCGAATCAGAGCGCATGGTTGGACGTTTAATTGCGCAAGATCGTTCGCGCTGGGTCCTTGCAACGAAAGTCGCTAATCCAATCGGCAAAGAGCCAAACGACAAGGGGCTGTCGCGCCGCTGGGTCACACAAGAAGTTGACAACAGCCTTAAGCGCCTCGGCACAGATTGGATTGATGTCTATTACATGCACAAGGATGACGAGACCACTCCAATCGAAGAGACACTTTCAACCTTTGGAAGACTCATTGAGCAGGGGAAGATCAGATACTACGGGATCTCCAATTTCCGAGGTTGGCGTGTTGCCCGCATGGTCGAGACGGCTCGAAAAATGGGCATCCCGCAACCTATTGTTTGTCAGCCTCCATACAGCGCCGTCACTCGACTCATTGAGACAGAGGTCATCCCGGCATGCGAGCATTACGGGGTGGGCGTTGTTGCTTACAGCCCCCTCGCGCGCGGTGTGTTGACCGGTAAATACGCGCCGAACGTAGAGCCCGATGCGCAAAGTCGTGCTGGTCGCGGCGACCGCCGCATTCATCAAACAGAGTTTCGTCCAGAGTCGCTGGAAATCGCAAACGCACTCAAGAAACATGCAGAAAGCCGCAACCTGAGCGCGACGCAATTTGCGATCGCGTGGGCGCTGAACAACAAACTCCTGAGCGGTGTAATTGGCGGACCCCGCACGCTCGAGCAATGGAAAGACTATGTCGCAGCGCTGGGCGTGCAATTGCAGCCAGAGGACGAAGCCTTGGTAGACTCACTGGTCCCACCCGGCTATGCCTCCACGCATGGTTTTGTTGACCCACAGTACCCAATTAAAGGGCGCAAACCCCGCTGATAGAGCGACGGCTCCGCATTAGACGTGCTCAGCCGTAGTTTTGCGGCGATAATAAGCGCTTGGCAACATCCTTGCATGCATCATGAACAAGCGCGACATCGTCATTCGGCAAATTACTTATTTGCGCGGTCCAAATATCTGGACCTACTGCGCCACGTTAGAGGCGCTGATCGATATCGGTGAGTTAGAGGATTGCCCTTCCAATACAGTCCCAGGACTGTATGAGCGACTCACGACCATGTTGCCTAGCCTGATCGAGCATCGCTGCAGCCCTGGCGTGCGCGGCGGCTTTCTGATGCGATTGAAAGATGGCACCTGGCCCTGTCACATCATTGAACATGTCACTCTTGCGCTCCAAGACTTAGCAGGCGTTCCTGGTTATGGATTTGGTCGAGCACGCGAGACTGAAGAGCGTGGCGTCTATAAAGTCATGGTGAGCGGCTGGCAAGAGGATGTCACACGCGCCGCCCTATACACCGCGCGCGACCTGGTGCTTGCAGCAATTGAGAATCAACCTTACGACTTTGATGGCGCGCTCGAGGCGCTCCGCGACCTAGCCCAAGACCTGTGCCTAGGTCCAAGTACTGCCTCGATGGTTCTCGCTGCAGACGACCGCACAATTCCTGCGATACGCCTGAGCTCAGGAAACCTCGTGCAATTCGGCTACGGCGCTAAACAGCGGCGGATCTGGACAGCTGAAACTGATCAAACCAGCGCGATTGCAGAGACCATCTCGCGTGACAAGGACCTCACCAAATCCTTGCTGGAGGCGTGTGGGGTTCCGATTCCCCAAGGCCGGGCAGTCGATAGCGCGGCTGATGCGTGGGATGCAGCACAAGATATAGGACTGCCCGTTGTAGTCAAACCGCTTGACGGCAACCATGGGCGCGGCGTTTTCATCAACCTAGAAACCCAACAAGAGATCGAAGCTGCCTACGAGGTTGCTGTCGACGAAGGATCTGGTGTTTTGGTTGAGCGCTTTATCCGAGGTAATGAACATCGCCTACTGATTGTTGGCGGCAAACTCGCTGCGGCGGCCAAGGGCCAAACGGCGAGCGTCATCGGCGATGGCAAACAGACTGTCACTGAACTCATCGCATCGCAAATCAACTCAGACCCACGACGCGGACGCGGCGAAGAGCAGCCGTTGAATCCAATTCGGATCGATTCCGCTGCACGATTAGAACTAAAAAGACAGGGTTTCGAGGCAAACAGCATCATCCCTGCCGGACGCGAGGTATTAATTCAGCGGAACGGTAATGTCGCGTTTGACTGCACAAGCGACGTGCATCCCGAGGTTGCCGCAATGGCCGCGCTAGCAGCAAAGGCCGTTGGCTTAGACATTGCTGGCATTGACTTAGTCGCTGAGGACATCTCCAAGCCCTTATCAGATCAGGGTGCTGCCATCGTCGAAGTCAATGCAGGGCCCGGATTGCTCATGCACCTTAAACCCGCCGAAGGCACATCGCAACCCGTAGGACGGGCGATCATTGATCATATTTTCCCGGGGGACGAAAACGGGAGCATCCCTCTCATTGGTGTAACCGGATCAAGCGGCACGACGGACGTATCCAACTTAGTATTTCACCTCCTTAAACAGGGAGACGACTGCGTCGCGCTAGCCAATACGACCGGACTCTATGTCGGAGAACGTGTATTGCATCAACAGGACAGCGCAAACTGGAAACAAGCGCAACGGCTGCTGCTGAACAAGGACGTCGAAGCTGCAGTGATCGAAAACCGCGGCATGCAGATATTGACAGAGGGCCTGGCGTATGACCGCTGCAGCGTCGGCGTCGTCACTAACGTCGCGTACTCCGATGATTTCAAGCGACCAGACGTCGCCTATCACGCATTCGAAACTGCCGAAGATCTCATCAAGGTGTATCGCACCCAAGTGGATGTCGTTTTCCCAACTGGGTATGCGATCTTAAATGCCGCCGACGAAAACGTGGCGGCAATGGCAGAGTACTGCGACGGACAAATTGTTTTTTTCGCGGCGGATCCCAATAATCAGATCCTGCGTGACCACATCGCCTCCGGTAAGCGCGCCGCCACCATCCAAAACGGACAAGTCACACTCGTTGAGGGCGCACAGCGCACTGAAGTTTACTCGCTTGAAGAACCGGCACCTCAGCTGCGAAACGAACCGCGAATACTTGAAAGCATTCTTGCCGCAGCAGCCGCGGCGTGGGTCTCAAAAGTTTCAACCGATCAGATTCGGGCTGGCCTATCCTCTTATTCGTTCTAAATCAACCCTTTAGCTCGCGTGGACTCCGCCATTTGGAGCGAAAAATCCTTAGTAAAATAGCCATATCACTTCATATTC
>JACCDO010458398.1_pt1 | contig 34083 bp, 38 predicted proteins | sample 7446101 | NCBI WGS metagenome assembly JACCDO01 (sample SAMN15323440, study PRJNA562643) | freshwater metagenome | isolation source: river surface water | place: USA:Blue River Watershed | collected 2017-08-16 | reverse complement strand
GTAAGTAAGAGTGAGTGAGTGAGTAAGTAAGAGTGAGTGAGTGAGTAAGTAAGAGTGAGTGAGTGAGTAAGTAAGAGTGAGTGAGCGAGTGAGTAAGTAAGAGTGAGTGAGTGAGTAAGTAAGAGTGAGTGAGTGAGTAAGTAAGAGCGAGTGAGTGAGTAAGTAAGAGTGAGTGAGTGAGTGAGTTACATTAAGTGTTTTTATTTCATTTTGCAGCGCAATAATATTTGCCGCCTTAGTTGTAGAGTTACTGGCACTACTAGCCGTTGTATTTCTACTTGGAGTCCGAGTTGCATTAACATGATTTTCTCGATCATCACTTGGTGCTGCAACAGGTAACGTATCCGCTGAGTTACTTTTTGTTATTTCTAATAATTTTTTATTTTGATGGAACAAATCATCAGCTGCTTTTTGAATTACTAGCTCTAAATCAGAGTGAAACGCTGTCTCAATCGACTTCACTCGCAGTGACTCAACCAACAGAAGCCTCTCGGACTCATCCTTCTGTTTGATGCTCTTTAACTCATCTAAAGCCTATGAAAGCAAATGGAGAAGTGAGTGAGTGAGTAAGTGAGTAAGTGAGTAAGTGAGTGAGTGAGTGAGTGAGTGAGTACTTCCTTCTGTGCTTGCTTCATTAGATTGGAATCCTCTGCATTACGCTGACTTGCTTGATGTGTTCGGGCTAGTAATGCTTTTAATTTAACATTTTTTTGCTCTAACTGAGCGATTGCCTTGATGTTACTCTCGTTGATACTCACTAACGACTCACATTTCTCTTTATTTACAGTCACTTTCCATCGATAAAACGAATTCTTTAATGACAGAATATGAAATTTACCATATTGACTATTCATGAACGTATTGCACATGGAAGAGAGTGCGATGCGTCCCATTTGCTGATAAAATAATGGCGAAGCTTTTATTTCTCTCCAAAATAATTTGACTTCGGTAGCGACATGAGGAGACACGACTGAAGGATTAGCTGCTACGACTTATGAGTGAGAACGTAAGACAAGAGTAAAGTATAGTAACGAGCGAAAAGGTAAGAGAAAAGATTGAATAAGAGGTGCGAGTGAGAGGGTGAGTGAAAAAGAGAAGGAGTAAGAGTAGGTGAGTGATACCATTACTTGAACTATTTAAATTTGATTTAACAGCATCGTTTTGAAGTTTTTTTATCTGTATTTTTTGTTTCTTTATATATTCAAGCAGCTGCTCTCGGGTCAACGACGCACCACCACCGGCTGCATTACCTTCCTCAGTCGCACTCATACCTTGGCAATTTTATATATTTTAATATATATATATATTATTTCGCATTCAAAATTTTCAATACCGTACCGGTACCTTAGGGATTAGGACCACACAGAGGAAAACGAGTAAAACGAGTGAATGATGATGTAAAAAAGTCGTTCGCCCATGAAAGAAACAAGCGGAAATAACTCATACTACTCAGCATAAAACGAGATTCGGGAGAAAAGAAAACGAGCCGCTACATCCCAAGAAAAAGGAGGAGAGTTCCCCGGAACCAAATAAAAAATACGTAAAAGATATCAGCAATTGCATCACAATATAGCTGTTGGTTTTCATTTCCCCAGAAGTATTGCTTTAATTGCTGATATTTAACATACTTTTCATTTGGTTCCGAGGGGGTCTGATTGCCTTGCCGTAACTGTAATCAGGACTCCGATACCCTCCTTCTAAGACAGAATAAGAGTGTTAGGTTAGCTTGTATTGTGATGTCTTACTTAGTTTAGTGGTCTATCAGAATAATCACAGAAAATAGAAACTTCATGTTCCAAAGTGATGGAAAGAACCGAGACTAACAAGATTTTGAAGCTAACGGCTACCTGTCCTCTGTTCCCTCCATCATTTGAACTATACTATTTCTATTTGCTGTGTTTGTCCTGAAAGACCACGTTCTTGCGTCTACGCAATTGCTATAACGGATCTAAACTAGTCTTGCTATGTAGCTTCTGCTGTTACTCACAACAGTTATAACACAATCTTGGCATCATGCGACCACGTCGCACGCAATATCTGTGTCAACACCATAGTCCGCGCCATCATCTAGTTTGTGGCATCATTACCTACATCGTTTCGTCTTTATCGGCGACTTTTCTCTCCAATATTTCTTGATTACCTCGTGTTTCCAGAGCTTGTACGTGTGGAGATCGTTGCACATGGACTTGACGACATGCTTGTATAACACCAAATCTAGACTGTTTTGTCTCTGTAACTCATCAATATACTTGGACGTGGCATAGGTTTGAAAGGCTTTGTAAACGCGGTCCTTGTTGACTCTCACACCAAGCTCCGATTGCTCATTTACTAGGTTAAAATCATCAAAGAGTGGTGGTATTCCGGGTATTTTTAAGTGCAGAAGCAAGATACTCAGCTCCCACATTTCAGTGATTCCAAAAGCGTTCACATACTTCATATTATCCAACGCCAATTCCAGTGAGTTATTGCAATCCTTTTTCTTGGGACATGTTTTAACATTTCTAGAGTAAGCATCTACACCTGTCAATAATTTCACAACAACATTACGATATCTATCATCTTTGGTATATTGAAGGAAGCAATCGTCTAATGTTGATGGACAATCAGCATTTGTATGTATATTATTACGACTAGCTTTTCCATAGAAATAACCCGAAATAGCCCTTGTATTCGGTTGTCGCATTAATGATATTGTATGTATTGATGTATTCAATAGCGAAAGATAGTTTGCATTATGCTCAACACAACCAATAACTTTTGATGAACAATTATAAAATTGACGTGATGGACAACTACCAGGAGGATTGCCAGGATATATACAACATGGTCCCCGAGGAACACAACCAACACCTCGTCGAGCAACGATTGATAATGATGACGATGCTGCTTTTGGTATTCTTAACAAGTGAATAATTTGTAACTCTTTATGAATCGTCGTGTTACTCTTCAACAATTTCAATGAAATATCATAGAAATCTTGCGCATACGACGATGTACAAATTACCTGATAAATCGCCAGATATATGCTCAAAATTAAAAGAAGACATTGAAATATCGCGAGAGTTTTCATGACTATTCCTCGTCTTTACCTCTTGGTCTTGCATACGTACCCATTAATGGCTTGTTTATTGATAAAGTGAATGAACCATGGTACGATAAGATTTTTCATAAATTTTTGCAAAATCCACAGTTGGAGTTTGAAGTACACAAATAGTTGGTTAAGATGAGTTCACGTGGCGAGAGTGAGACTAGCTCACTGAAGAAGAATATTGAAGATCAGTTGAATCGATTGTTAACTCAATTAGCAGATTTGGAGGAGATGAAAGGTGAGCTTGACGCCGACGAGTACAACTCAGTACGAAGGTAATTTCTCTTTGATATCTACTTTAAGCGACTACTTTGCCCTAATATTACCTCTATAATTAGCGAGACTATTGATCAAATGAAGGAATTTGAGGTTTATTTAAATAAATTATTGAGTGGTAATATAACATTAATAGATCAGTTTGGTAGCGTACAATTGGCAATACAAACAGCTATTAGAAATGCATTTAAATCTCCAGAAGTAGTAAGAATGTTTGCAAAAAAAGAGAATGGCGCACTGCGGTCCAAGTTAGCAAGTTGTGATCAAGATTTAAAGTTAGGTAAAATAACGTTGCAAGTTTATAACGACATGACAGGTAAATATCTAACTTCATTCATTCACGAACTCATACTTACTCACTGTTTAAACTTAGGTGAAATTGTATTGGCATTAGAAAAGTTAGGCGAAGAATTAACACCAAAAGAAAAAGAAATACTAGAAAAAAGAACAAAAAATATGGACGGTTTTACTGCTGCATCAGAAAGTATAGGCTCCAACATCATGAAGACAGCTACAGAAGATACAAAAAAGTATAGTAAATAATGATTGTTTATTCCACAGAGAAATCTGTATTACGCTTATATACTACTGCTCTACTTGCTGATAAACCGTGCTCAACAGTAGGAGGTCGTGTATATTCTGCATCTTCCTTTTTAATTGGTGCGACAAAACTTCTGCCACCTCTACCTCTGCCTCTACCACCATATTCACCTCTACCACCACGAGAAAATATTCTTCCTCCTGTACGACCACCTCTACCACCAGTACCAAGTGTTCTTTGCATCATAAGTAATGACTGTTTTTGAAATGCAACCATATCTTCAACACTCTCAAATCCTTGCATTTGTGCTAATGTATTCATCTGTTGTCGATAAACTTCAGGATCAACTCCCACACCAGGTAATGCCATTGGTAATGGCATAGCAGGAGCAGCTGTAGTTGTTGGTTTCGCTTTAACATTGTTGTTATCCACTTCATTGTTATGTTGAACTTTCTTTTTCGTGTTACCATCACCAATACGACGTCGCTTAAAGTCCTCTAAATCTTCATCATCAATAGTACTTCTATGACTCTTGTTACCTGCTCCTCTATTGTTATTGTTATTATTATTATTACTATTATTGCTGTTGTTATTATTATTATTATTATTATTTGATTTATTCTTGTTTCCTGCGCTTCTCTCAGCTTTGAGCCCACTTGAGACATCACCTGTCCTTGTCACATTCTTTTTATTACTGCTTTCATCAACAACTTTATTCATGTCCTTCAGATATTTTGCTAAATGTAAAACTAAATCTTTTGCTTCTTTTTCACCTAAAAATTCAATTAATTCAATTCTTATCTCTTCCATTGTCTTCTTATGACCTAAGTGATGTGAGTAAGTGCACGAGTATAAGGGGTATATTGTGAGTGAGTAAGGTACCAATTAGAGTAACTATGTAATCTAGAAATAAATCTTCAATATTATCGTCACCACTCGTCTCCTTCATTCTTGATACTATCCATTCTTTAATTTTACGTTGTACTTCTTCAGAGAAGTCATCAGAGTAGCTATACGCAAGGAGACCACTCATGTTTATCGAGTTTGGTTGTTTCTTATCGAGTTGTTTTTCAAAGCGAGGCCGGGTCAATGCAAACTCTGGTTCTAGTAGAAAGAGTAGACATTATAAACGCTTTTAAGAGCCATAGAACATGCTCTAGTAACGACTTTAGTTCAGTGTTTTTTACTTGCACCATTATTGTGACCGTTGTTTCTTCATTACGATACGGATTCAACCGTAAATAGCAATTTTATTCCCTAAGTTACTTAAAGGTCAGCAACATCCATTAAGTATCCCTATCTCTACGTTATTATATCATTAATAATGGATTATTATGGAGGCATTTGGAACTAAGGTAGGAACTCGAGAATATTTTCCTTTTTTTGAATCATTACCATACCTAGATAGATCCATAGATACCATAGGAAGATAGATAGATTGATTGACATTATGGCAATCGCAGCACAAGTAGTGTCGCTATCGATGCCTTCCATCAGCATGGCAGGTAAATCAATCATTTACATTCGCTCACACACTCACTGTTAACTTTACTTACTTCCTTAACTAAAGTTGCATCGCTATACTTTGTTTCCTTGTCTCAATCTGAGAGAACTAACAATATTATTGCTGCGGTGTGTGCGGGTATGATTGTTGCAGCAGTTAACTTAGAAATTGTCCCGTTACTAATGCAAATACAACTGATTCCATTGTATAAAATTATTGCAGTGTTGCTCGGTTTTGCCACGGCTATAGCTATTATGAATTACAATATTGCTGATTATGTAAAAAGTTGTATCCCATGTTGTTTTTGTAGTTCTAATGAAGCGACACATCAGAATGATCGAGACAATAAGGACTATCAAAGCATCAACGGTGTTTACACGCCAATAAAAAGCGCCCATGGCGACAACGTAGAGAGCGCGTCATCACTTGATTCAGATCAGTCTCTTTGGAGTAATAATGTAAAGAATTCATTGGTAGTAATAATAAATGATCTAGATTATGTGCAGGATATGATAAGAAATGATAACACTGGTAAGTCATTCGCTTCTGTCTTACTCACTCACTCACTCACTCACTCACTCATTCACTCACTCACTCACTCACTCACTCACTCACTCACTCACTCACTCACTCACTCACTCACTCACTCACTCACTCACTCACTTACTCATGCAGTTAGTGATATTGATGAGATAGTAGACGAGAGACTTCATAGTGTGATGTACAAGATTGATAAGTCAAGAAGGCTGATCCAAGGCGACGTGAATCCTAATTCCAAGCACAACAGAGAGTCGATCTCCAAGATGATTCTGGAGGCAAATACAATTTTACACAACTTAATAACACATTTTAACGACACGAAGGTGGACTTGGACAAGCTGCAAGACATAGCAACACTCATCGACGAGCTGGATAACCACATTAATTCGCTACATAAGCAAGCTGAGTCGATAGCTTACCTACGACGACATCGCCGGTAACTCACTCACTCACTTACTTACTCACTTACTTACTCACTTACCCACTCAGGTCTGTGTTCAATAAAGCTATTGAATCAAACACGGGATACGTGAAGTTGCTCCTTCCGATCGCCTTCGACGGTATGCTGGACGGCGTGGTGTTGGGGACCATGACGAGTGTAAGCATCAAAGCCGGCGTGATCCTCGCAATCGTTAACACCATAGAAATGGGTGCATTAGGCTCTGCATTTGCATCGAAAATCAAGGAGTTATCTATATCTACCTCGTGTAAATTACTGGTTATCATGACTCCTCCTCTGGCCATGTTAGTAACGGCTATAATCTCTGCAAAGTTGACATCCGATGCTACTGATGACAATAACTTCACCTTTGTTGCCTTGCTTGCCTTTGGTGTGGTGTGCCTGCTGCAGCTCAGCGTCATGGACCTGATCCCCAGAAGCAACGACGACAACAACGAGATTATTATCTTATCCTTTTTCGCGGGATTTTTACTTATTTTTGTTATAAATCTTTTAGAATTATGAGCTCGCGCATAGGGATTAAGCTCCGCTCGACACGCTGTCGACGTCACCCTGTAAGCCGGCCGGAAGAGGGTCTGATGTACCTGCAACCCTGGCCTGAGTAGGGATCCTAAGAAGCATGTAATTTCTTATATACAGTGCATTATAAATGTTATTTCCTCTCGTTATGATCACTTTGTACATCCAGCACTCGCCCGCCTTTCTCTAGTCTGTCAACGACCATCGCCACGTGCTTCTTCAACCCATCAACGGAACTGGGTATCTCCAACGTACTCATATTCAACACGACACTATTCTTCTTGGTCTTCGCTAAGCATGTTTTCAATAAGTATGTCATCGAGGCATCCATTGTTTCTTCATAACCCGTCTCTAATCCCTCCTTGAAATCCGTTAAGAAATAGCTATTCAACACCACTTTCTCTTGATTACTATAACGGTATTTCATACACATCATGAGTACTAGTAACTTGCTTATGCTAGTGATGCAACTCATCTGCTGCACTAGATTATCTTGGTTCCGTTGGATGCTATCACTGATATCCAGCAGCTTGGAGTAGGACTCCTGTAACAGCGAGTCTAAGCCCGATAACGGCATGGGATTCTTGTCCTTGAACCGGACTAGTAGCCGTTTCTCGATCATTCGGTACAGATGTGCTGCGTCATTGAGCTGGCTTAGCTCCTTCTCGATGCTTTGACGGGTTGCGTGATGCTGGGATATGCTGCTGTATAGCTCGTCCACATACAGCGGATCTTGACACGAAGTATATACTCCTGTGAGTGAGTAAGAGTGAGTGAGTGAGTGAGTAAGTGAGTGAGTGAGTGAGTAAGTGAGTGGATACCGTTACTATCCACAGCAACATTGAGTTCTTTCAGGCGAACGATCAACTTCTTCTCTAGCTCATCCGCAACGATATACAACGCCATCAAATTATCCGATTGAATGCGATAGCGTCCCGCTTGCTTGGACACGAGTATCGACACCAACGCGCCCGTTGCATCCGACTCACCTAGTGGTTTATTCGTCCAAAACTGTAATCCCATTGCATTAGCTCCTGTTTTCCCGAGTACTTCACTCACCTCTACACCCATAACTTGTGTAACATTCAAAAAATCATCGAATAGATCCGTTAGCGCCATAGCAGCTGCATCCGTGTCAATAGTCAGCTTATATTGCGCATTCTTACTTGGTGGACGTATTCGACATGCTAAATATAACGGTAACATGAACCCTAACGACGTTACACGGGTGTCGCCGGTACCAGAGCAATACGTAGCGTGTAAAGTGACGTCTAACGACGTTGGAATGACGTTATTTAACGCATAAAATGTTAGTTTTAGCAACGTGGGTGTGGTATTTGGTATAATTTTTTCAATAGATATTTTCGCCGGTACCGCTTGTACCCAATCGGGAGATGTAACGGCTAGTGCGATTTGGGAGGCGGGCTTGTCTCCCGAGTACGACAGGTACACACGTACGGTGTATTTTAAGGGGCCGTTGCCACTGATACCGGTGTACACGGTGCTGTTGCTCGTTGTAACGGATAGTGAGTTCACAATTGACTTGGCGGGAAGGTCCACGTCGTTGAAGTTGCTTTCACCTTGAACGAGTGAGTGAGTAAGTAAGTGAGTGAGTGAGTGAGTGAGTGAGTGAGTGAGTGAGTAAGTAATAAGTAAGTGAGTGAGTAAGTGAGTGAGTGAGTAAGAGTGAGTGAGTTTGTCTGTTCATACCGTCACTTTTCAACGACTTAGCCATTTGCACCCGGAGTGTGAGCTTATCCTTTGGCTCCGGCTTCACGTCCGACTGGGAATCCCGGATAATTTGGAGCAGTTGCTTGTGCTCCTCGTCAATCCTATCGTAATCCAACTCGCGGTTACTGCAAGAGTGAGTGAGTAAGTAAGTAAGTAAGTAGCAAGTGAGTGAGTGAGTGAGTGAGTGAGTACCTAGGTTGATTGATAACAGCCGTAGTAGGCGGCTTGGTACCTAGGTACCCAATATGCAGCTTTCCCTTGTCATCCAACGTAACAATGAGTCCGTCTTGATCCCCAAATGAACTCACTTCTACCTGCACAGGGACTCGTTCCGCTGTAATATGAGGTAGTTTTGCCGCCCACGCAATACTGAAGTCGTTGTAAACCTGTATACAACCGTCTTTGGTCACCAACAAGAAGTTGTCAGTTGCTTTCCCTGCTACCGTATAGGCGCATACGCATATTGGCTCGCATTCTAACCGTTTTTGCTGGATGATCCCGCCCGAGTCTTTCACCAGAAAGAGGGATTTGTCGCATAAAATAACGAGTTCGTTGAACTTACGACCGCCGCTTTTGCCTGTTTGTTGCGCGAGTGACGTGAAGGAGCCGGTGACGATTTGGCGGCATGAATCACCAAGAGCAAGAGACCATTCCTGAGTAAGTGAGTGAGTGAGTAAGTGAGTAAGTGAGTAAGCAAGTGAGTAAGTTAGTAAGCAAGTAAGTGAGTGAGTAAGTAAGTAAGTGAGTGAGTAAGTGAGTGAGTGAATGAGTGAGTACCACAAGTATATTTCGAACAGCCGTTAGACCAAAAGCACCGGTTGTCTGCGCTGTACTTTTGTACAGTGGGTCGTCCTTCGAACCAATATCAGCATCATTGTTAGCCAGTACCTAAGCAGAGTGAGTAAGCGTGAGTAAGCGTGAGTGAGTGAGTGAGTGAGTAAGAGTGAGTACCTGGTATTTATAACAATCAGCAACACCAGCGTAATTTGTTATAACAAACGCATCAATTCTAGATAGATAAGTAATTGGACACGGGATCAAGCAATCAACCAACTGCCTAGTAAAGGCGTTCGCCGATTGCTCAAATATCTGCAACTTGCCATCCATCGACTGCACCATGATCATCTCGCGGCCTTGCACGCCACCGAAATTGCCGCTTATCATATTATAAGCAGAAAAATGCTTGCCGTCGATACCTAGGTCATGCTCGTACACCTTTTGTAACACATAAAAATTTATTTTACCACCTCCTAATGAGTGAGTGAGTAAGAGAGTAAGAGAGTGAGTAAGTGAGTTAGTAAGTGAGTAAGTAAGTGAGTGAGTGAGTGAGTTAGTAAGTGAGTAAGAGTGAGTAATAGTGAGTGAGTGAGTGCTTATTTGTACCTCCACTACTTTCACCAGCTTTTCCTGGTAATAATTCAAATATAACTAATTTCTTAGGATGTAAAACAGCTAATCCCAACGATTGATCATTGGCGGATAAAAATTTACCGATTAACACCTGCAGTATAGGAGAGCCTAAATCCGCTTCATATATTAAATCTTCTATACGATATCCAAGTTTTGTTGGATTAAATATCCTGATAATTCCCTGTTGTGACCCAATGATAATTTTATTGCTATAAGAGTAAGTAATTGGGTTAGTAAGAGTGTGCATATTAGTATATAAGAGAGAGAGAATGAGTGAGTACCTTGGTGGCGACGCATTATCTAAATTACCAATACACATGGCACCAATATCAAAATCCTCATCTTTATCTCCATCCACAAGACTAGTTGACCACCAGTCATTCACTTGAAATACACTCATTGCTAGCCGCAATACCCACTCACACTACAGAGCAGGCCAGAAAGGAGTCTCTCAGTCTCAAGTAGCAACTCAAAGTTTTGAGTTTTTTTGAAACAGTACCGGGGGCCCAATTAAATTTACATTGCCATTACAAATAGTAGGTAATATAATTAGAAATGAAGTTTGAGAAGTCAATTTAGATATTCTTATAGAGAATTATACTGTCGAATAATAAAAAATAGTTACCTCACTAACTAGTCATCTTTTGGTTTTATTATATCACCAAATGCGTTAACTGCGACATCTTGTTAGCTGCGTCTCTCTATATAGTAGTAATTAACTTTGTTTTCTTGCTGGTTCCGCACTTCTTGCTCTCTACATATTCTGCTGCGTCAGCCAAACCTTGCGTGCGACAAGGAAAGGACCAGCTATCCTGGGAAAAATTTCCGGACAAATTGTGACTCAGAGCACTCTGGAGTCGACTCAATCATAGCAACACTTGTGTTCCTTGAGTAGATCGTGCTTGATTCATGATAGTTTGCAATATTTATCAACTATAGCAAGCAAATCTATTGATTTACATTAAATCAAAAATATTCAATCACTACTCAGTAGTAATTGAAGGGTAAAAATAATAATTTTCATCATTAATCGCATGTACTAGAGCATATATATCAAAATGAAAGTCGTTGATAACGGTAAAACTAATGTTGGATCAACATATTTTGATTTAACCATGAATTCCTTATCTATTTTAGTATTATTCAATTTTTTGCCCCTGATTCTTGGCTATAATTACAAAGAAAATGAATTGCAATCAAACCTATACGACAGTATTTATTACTCCAACGATTCTTTCAAAATAGCTCTTACCTCGAGTGCCATTATGGCAGTCCCATTGTTGTTATTATTGTTGTCTAGTAATTTGTTTGACAGAAATGTATATAAAATGATGCATACAAAAGGTGATGCAAGACATATTGCTGATGCGAAATCAAAGTACCGCTCGGAGATTGCCGCGATTATTATAGTCGTGCTATCACTCATATCAGCTGTTTACACCATATTTATTGGCTTACCGTTGAAACAAGTAGAAAGAGTTTTTGTCTTGTTCTCTGCACAAGATTCCTTTTTACTACTATTTTTTGCGTATAATTTACACCACAACTCTCCGCATTGCTTCAGTGTTCCATTGATGTTGTTGCTTGTTGTGCCACGCTTACTGCGTAACCTTATTACATGCATTCAGCCCATCGTTGAGGTACCGAGTGTAGTCCCTATAACATGCTCTGTCACGGTATTATGCGTTGTTTTATACTTCGCTTCGCGTTGGTTCACCACGGTTGCCTGGAAGTACAGCAGTGTGAAGAAACTAAGGGAGCAGCAGACAACCCAGGAAATGATAGTCACCATAACGTTGGTCCTGCTACTTTTCTACACCAAATTTATTGTGTGCAGAAACTCCTTCGAAATTGGTTACTTGGAAGCGAACGTGGTCATCGCGATGGCTGTGTCTATAGCTTACGTAGTGATGTTGCAGAGGATCAACGTCCGTATCTTCGCAACTTTTCAAGTTGATGGTTTGAAGTCAGAAGCATTACTAAGACAGTCAGTGCCGTCGACTGTTGCCACGAACTACCTGCGCTATGGCACCATCGCACCCGAGTCACACAAGAATGTGACGATCTTCTTCAGTGACGTCGAGTCATTCACCAGCATCTCATCGAGGATATCACCTGTCCAGGTAAGCACTTGCAGTACTAGCTAACTATCCTCACCACTCACTTCACATCATCTTCTAGGTCATGGCCTTGTTAAACAGGCTGTACTTTTGCATGGACTATCTAGCAAAGAAGTTCCCATCACTGTACAAGGTAGAGACAATCGGTGATGGCTACGTTATAGCCGCAGGCCTGCTCAGTGACGGTGACGATACTGGTCACACCGCTGACCTCGCTAACTTCGCATTAATAGTCAAAGAAGTTGTGAAACTAGTATATTTACCATTTGGGCGCAATGAACCCATCAAGATCCGGATTGGGATGCACAGCGGTCGCCTTGTCTCGGGTGTGGTGGGTGACTTAGTTCCTCGATATTGCTTGTTCGGTGATGCCATGAATACAGCAAGTCGGATGGAGAGCACGGGACAAGTCGATAAAATACATATTTCAGAAGCAACAGCAAACAAGTTTAAAAAGCTGGGTTTTGTGGTTGAAGAGAGAGGACCCACAGAAATCAAAGGTTTACACACTCACTCACTCACTCACTTACCTACTCACTTACTCATTCACTCACTCACTCACTCACTTACTTACTTACTCACTCGTCCAGGAAAAGGTCTTATGACAACGTACTGGTTAGAAGGAGCTGATCCCTCCAACACGATCGCAAGCAGTGAAAATATTGCAAAAATGATCGATGAAGTAGATCAAATGTTGCGTCAAAACGACAGCGTCAGCAGGATGGTGCGATGCCCATCCAACGTAGTTTCCACATCCTTTTCAGGCGTTAGAAAGCGTGTATTACTCGCTTATCAATCCAAAGTTGTCCAGAAATTAACTGTTCGAGCGTTAGAATGCGGTGGTCACTTGGTTGAGTCCACGAATAACTACTCCATCGACAACATGCTCTCGTTTCTGTCGTACAACACCTACAACATCATCCTTTACCAGGTAGGAGCCACCTCGTTGACCGACGATAATTCGTTGGAAGACAAGGTGCGCCAGTCCGGCTTCAACGGTAGTATTATCTCGATTACATCAGCATACAACGAAGCCACACCCTTTGCTTGGAGTGTGGTGTTGCCGTTTGATGTAGCGCAGTTTAATGACATCATTAGCATGACGACGCTGGACGTCCTGAACCAAACGACGAAGTCTTCGCAAGGAAGAAGAGACAGTATAGAAGATGCAGAATATGATATATAGATATATAATTGTAATATATATATGGATATAACCAACTTATATTTAAGTTCTGATCTTCTCCTTCGCGCTGCGATGATACTACAGGTGGGCCTACTATGGCATCGGCTACTACGATAAACTGCTACGGGTTAAGCTACTAATATAACTATGGGATCGACTACCACCAGATCGAGAACTACCACGGGATCAACTAATATAAGGTAGACTACCACTGGATCGACTGCCACGAGCTACTAGAGTACAGAGATTATTCGCAATAAGGTGCAGGTGAAAACGTGACTATTTATATAATAACAAAAATTTCATGTATTAATTCTCCTTCTTGGATACAGTAACAGCGGCTTTTCTAACCACGTTTCCTTCGGCGTCCTTAAACCCGCTTCTTGCACTCATTAGTACGGTGCCCTCGTCCACCTCGTTGTTCACCTCTACTTTCTCTGCGGAGTGTAAGTTATTATCGAATTTACTACCATTTTCTACTGTAAATTCTTGATATCCATATTTATTGAATACATTTAAGATTCCTTTCAACAACGATCCGAAGGATTCATGCATCTTTTCTTCTCTTTCTGTACTAGCTGGTGCAACGTGCGGTGCGTCGAGGAAGGAGTCAACTACTGGAAGCATTTTCATCACAAACTCTTTCTTATTCACAGCTACGTTTTCTTTTAATTCTATTTCTTTATTCTTCAAATAGTTTGCTATCTGAGCTTGGATGATGAAGTATCCATTCTTGCCACTTTCGCTTATCTTGTCTTTTGTTTTCGCTAACAGTAACCTTTCCGAACGTAGTATATTCTCAAGTTCAGTTACTTTTAATAACAAGTCATTTTCTTTTTTCTTGATTGCTGCTTCTAATGGTGTTAATACAACTGTTGTATTGATGGTAGTATCATTTTCGGCGATGGAAGTAGCTACTTCGTCTACTATATCCTCAACCTCATTGACATCGCTACTATCATCAGTGCTTTCATCAGTCTCATCAGATTTTGTCATATGCAACCTGTAGTCTAATTTACTATACACAGAATACGGCGCAACCATGTGATTACAACGATAACATTTAGTGACCAATTGGTAGCTTTCGACAGCACAAAAGGCGGCGAGAAACAGGAGAATTCCTTGCATTTTCTCTCTTCTTTTCTCTTTTTTTCTTGAACGCAAGTCGACAGGGCCGCAAGTACGTCTTTGCTCTCACTCCAGAACACTCAACACTTAATCAGTTAAAGCAACTATCTAACTACCAAGTTCACAAGTATTGGTAATAAGTGTAAATAAATACTGCGAGGAAATACTAAACAGAATATTAGAAGAAGAAATTGTACCATGAAGGACTAGTACCAAATACGAATACTTCAATATGAATAAACACGTTACACTTCTCTTCAGCATGTAACAGCATGCTGCTGCGGGACTATTAGTCTAGTCGCTTACACCTTCACTACTGCGTGTTCCGCATCTTTGAACCTGATGAAAATCTTCTGCTAGAAAGTAGTGGGTTGACTGTGCATAGGCAAGACCAGCTGTCACTCTTTCGCCTCAACAGCAATGCCAGCCTCAAGTGATGCCATTGCATCCTCAGGATTATTTGTTTTGAGTGCATTTATTATGCTTATAAGTAATAAAAATTTTAAAAAGATAAAATGGAATAAAAGCAATAATAATAAGAAGAAAGATAGTCCAGTACCTGGTGAAGGTAGTTTCATCCCCATAATAGCACACTATTCACCCACTTACAGGCATTTCCCCCTTAGTATTGAGTAAGATATATGAAATTAACACTGGAATGGGTCTCTTGACAGTACAAGAAGTTGAATTTGCAGTTCAAGTTGCCAAGTTACGACATAAAGAGCGCGTTTTACAGTTTATTGAAGTCAATTTCATCGAGCCAACAAAGGTAAGATTCTGCTATTCCTCTTGCACTCATCCATCACTTACATACACACGCACAGCAACAATATGCCGATCATTTTGCCGTATATAAATCTGCATTACCTCGTCAAGTGCAGGTTATCTCTATGGACATTAGTAAGAACCAAACGTTGCTGGACAACGTCATCTTCTACGGCGACAACTCTCTGAATGATATGCAAGAAAACATCAAGAATAAAGATGCAACGCAAGTGCTTCAAGATGTGCAAGCAGGAATATCTCCTGATGAATATGTCTTTGTTGAACAATTAACAAAAGCATATAAACCGCTGCGTGATGCAATAGCGAAACGAGGTTTAGATCCCGAAGGAATAGCTGTGGATGCATGGTGTTGCGGTCACACGGGTCCTGATTGTGATCCCATTGAAAGAATATGTTGGCCATCAATGTTTTACCGCGATCCCGCCGTTGATGACTTGATGTACGCGCGCCCTATTGAAGGGATCGATATCCGCATATCCCTCACGAAGAAGAAAGTTATTCGATTCTCCGATACCGGCTTTGATACCCTACCTATTCCCGCATCCAATGAAAGTTTCTTACAAAATTATGTCCCTGTTGAACACCAGCGCAAGGACTTGAAGCCAATAATAATTACGCAACCAGAAGGTCCTTCTTGGGCTGTTACCAACCGCAACGTAGTAGACTGGCAGGGATGGAAGTTCCAAGTGGGATTCAACAGTCGAGAAGGTCTCACCTTACACGGGATTACCTATGCTAACCGTCCTATTCTACACCGCATGAGTATCTGTGAGATGGTTGTTCCTTATGGTGATCCCCGTTCACCTCATTGTTTAAAAAATGCATTTGATGCTGGTGAAGACGGCCTCGGCCGCAACGCTAACTCCCTTGTCTTGGGATGTGATTGTCTCGGTGTAATCAAGTATTTTGATGCAAATTTAGTGCGTGATAACGGTGATGTATTCATTATTAAGAACGCTATTTGCATGCATGAAGAGGACCACGGCCTCGGCTGGAAGCACACCGATTGGCGCACTTCGATCCCATACTCCACGCGATCCCGGCGACTTGCTCTCTCCTTTGTCTGCACTATTGCGAACTATGAGTATGGTTTCTTCTTTTACTTTTATTTAGATGGTACCATTGAAACCGAGGTTAAACTCACCGGTATTCTGAGTACCGGCAGTCTTAGCTATGAAGAATATCAAGCAGGAGGCCGCAAGTATGGGATTAACTTAGGCGGTCATCTCTACGCGCCGGTACACCAGCACTTGTTCCTGTGTAAGATGGACTTTGTTATTGATGGGACCGATAACCGGGTGGTTGAGTACAACGTAGAGGCCGATTCGAAAGGCCCTCATAATCCCTCCGGTAACGGCTTTTATTACACTGAAACCCTCTTTGACACGGAGTTAGGAACGGATTGTTGCCCTGAAACGGCTAGATTTTGGAAAATTCAAAGCGGTTCCAAGTACAACAAGATCGGTGGTCGTACCGGTTACAAGCTTGTACCAAGCATGAAAGTGGGACCGTTTGTGAAGATTGAAGAGGCGTTGCACCTCAAACGCGCGCAGTTCCTCGAGCATCAATTATGGGTAACACCATATGACAAGGATCAAAAATATCCCGCCGGTACCTTTGTGAACCAGAACCCTAAGCTGGACGGGTTACCGGTGTGGACCAAGAAATATCAACGGAATATTGTTGACACAGATATTGTGGTGTGGCATATGTTCGGGGTGACCCACCTCCCACGTCCCGAGGACTGGCCGATTATGCCCGTTGAATACTGTGGATTTCATATTAAACCAGCGGGATTTTTAGAACATAGTTTTGTTATGGATGTACCGCAGTCCAACGTTGACGTCAACAAGTCCGTCTGCCACTGCTGATCCCGCTAGAGGGACACACACTAGTTAGTTAGAGATGCTTTTATACATGTTTATTACTTACAAGTCAATAGATAATTCTTATTTCTTTGAATCCACACCTGTTATGCGGTTGACGTCGGGGATTTCGGTTAATGACACACTTAAGCTGCTTAAGCTGCTCTCTTCGACATCCTTAGCGCGGAAGGGATGCATCTTATTGATCACATCCCAGTTGACTTTGAGGTGCTCGCGGGTGGCGTACTGGTCTATCTTACTTGACTCATTCAACTCGGTGTACAACTTATCGAGGGTCTGTGAGTCCACACCATTTAGACACTGATCCCTAAGTAGTAAGAGAGCCGTTGCTAGGTTGTCTAGGACTTCTTGCTTCTCACTGGTCTTGTACCCGGTCGGGATGATGCGTCCCGAGCAGGCTTGGTAGACGTGCAACAGCACGACAATAACAATAATAGACACTGGGAACATAATCCCTGCGTTACCTGTTGCAATACCGGCTTGACTGATAAATATTGTCGACGAGTTAGGTTTGCAAGTGACGTACTCATTGACTAACGGAGTCGGCGGGTTCGCAATGAGCCGGTCCCATGCATTGTCACCAATATTAATAGAATTATTACAACTACCAAATTTTACCTGATAAAAATTATCACTAACACTATGATAAGAGAGTCCATTCGTGCTGACGTCATAGATAGCCGTTGTGAGCAGGTGGCAGTAGCCGTACTCGGACTTGCAGAACTCAAAGGACTCACTCAACTCGGCTTCATCATCACCAAAAAAAGAGTAATAAGTTGAGTTATAAGCGGCGTCACTCAGCTGCGTACCGGCGTACGTGTTGGCGATGGTCAAGAGGGAGTTAGGGTCGGAGATGTTGCTGAAATAAAGAAATCCAACAAAAAAATTGAAGAAATTGCAAGGGATTAGGTAGTCGAAGTAGTTGGGGAAGGCGCAGTCGCAGTAGGTTGGAGTCGTGCTGCTGGTGTTGTAACCCATGTGGTTGAAGACCGGTAACAGATAGCCATCGGAGACTTGTATCGCGCATACGTATGAGTCGGTGGTGTTGATGCAAAGTAACGGCTCCATTGCAGGGAACTTGGGATCGTTGTAGAAACTAACGGTTTTATTGTCATATATTAACTCTAATGATTTGATGGCTTCCAACTCCACACCAGGGGTAAGAATATTCCTAGACAGAGAGAGTGAGTAAGTAAGTAAGTGGGTGAGTAAGTAAGTAAGTGAGTGAGTAAGAGAGAGTGAGTAGAGAGAGTGAGTAAGAGAGTGAGTAAGTGAGTACCAGTTTGCGCTTACGCACACTATATAGGTGGCGATGTTGTACTTAATCTGCAGTGATTTGCCGTCACTCGCAGCGCGATATCCCAGGTTGTAAGCAGCTGCGGGATTAATAGCATTTGAGCAAAGCTCGGAGGATTGTATCTCGTCGTAATTAAATATGATACTTACTTCCCCGGTACCCGTGTCTAATGTAGTGACACTAGTGGCGTTACACACCCCATTCTTACTAGCTAACTTGGTCACATATTTCTCTCGCTCAAACACAACTAACGGTGTTGCTGTCAAGAAAAAACGGTTTGATTGTCCTAATAATTTTACATCAATGACTACATACGTCATCCACAGCACTATGTTATACGCCAAATTGAACTGCTTGGCGATCTCGCCCTTGATAGTGAAGGCTTGCTGCACGCCCTGCATCAAGTAGGTGTATAAGTTATCTTGATTTGAAAACGAGGACATGGAAAATTGATAAATTCCACTTGAATAATCAAAATTGCTACTAGATCCACTCCAATAGCCGTTATCTGATGCGTAGTAGTCGCCAGTTACACTGATAGGGATCGCATCGCAACCTTCAGGAACAAATTGGGTATATGCTTCAAGGGATGTATAAGGAGCGTACGACAAAGATCTAACGTCAATATATTTTTGATATCCAGTAACTAGAAATGCAATGAACATAGCAACAAATGACGCGTAGATAACGGCGGCAATAGGCACTCGCCAAGATTCATGCATCGCCTGCACTTCATCTGAGGGAATACCTCTGTTGAAAAGATCATATACAAAATCTTTTATACTAGACCAAACCGACACTTTCTTGCCACCTTTTTCCATTGACGACGATGCAGCTACTAGTTGATTCAAGAATGAAAAGCAACCACTCCGTCTTCTCTAGTGAAAAAGACTCTGAAAAAGTCAGTTTGGTCCTCTCTTTCGTGGCGAAAAAATCTTCCCTTGAGTCAATCCACACCCTCTATTGAAGAAGATGAGTTCATTAACTTCAGATGAGTTCATTAACTTCATTCAGTATCTCTTGCTCCTCCTTTTAGTCGCGTAAACCGCTTGCTTCACGCAGAACAATTAATTAAACTTTCTCTTCTGAATTCGCGGTGGACGACTTGCAGTAGGGTTGGACCTTGTGTTGAATTTGAAAAAATAAGAAAATATTATAAAGGAATGCTTACACGATCCCAATCGGCGTGGAAACGCGCAATTGATCGGGACATCGAGGTCGTCGGACGTATTGTGTGGGTTGTTGAACACGATATGGAGTATGATAAGGAAGTTCCACTCCGAATTAATACGTTGGATGGGTATGCACTTAATCACTTACTTACTCACGCGCTTACTCACGCAATTTCATTCAATATTCCTTATTTTCTTACTCATTGTTGTATACTCACTCGTAGTAAAAGGAAAGTACAAAAGTTAAGTGTGCAGGTGCCATCAAGAGTACCAAGAGTTCTTACTGTTGGCATCAATTGTGAAAAGCAACGATTAAATACAGAGTATACAGCAGTAACTAAAGAATTGTCACAGTCAACTCGCAAGTATAACCTCGATCGTGATGACGAATATGATTTTACTGGTACCATATGCATCAGATTTATCACATTCTTATATACTACTACCACATAGTTACTTACTTACTTACTTACTTACTAAACTATTACTCAATCAATCACATAGGTAGTATCGATATTGATAATTCGTCAATCAAAATGGTTGTTAGAGAGCGGAGATTGCTGTTGATTGAGCTCTTCTTCATAGTTTCCGAGATACTTGAGTTACCAAGAAGTATCATTCATGTGACTGTAAGCATATTAGATAGGTATGTACAACTCATTTACTTACTTAATCACTCAATCAAGAACTCTTAACTACTCCCTTGCTCACTCGTTCGCTCGCCATAGATTTGTCCATATTCGATCGTACAATTACATCGATAACAAGTCGTCTGTCCCTTACTACTTGTTTGTCTTCTTATGTTGCTTTATGCTCGCTTATAAGATGGAAACCAACAAGAATTACGAGACAACAAAGGCTGTTCGCTTGTGGTTATTGCTGCTGTTCAATGAGCAAGGACACTGTAACATGGAACTTGTCGATTTAAATAAATTAGAAGCAGCTATATTGGTAGCGATTGACTGGAAGCTTATGAGTCCGAACACCAACACATTCATGCATACTCTACTCACCTGGTTATCGGCGATTCCTGGCCATCGCGAGATCCTGCAGCTTACGGAGTTGATAAACGAGTCGATTTTAGCAGATAATGAGAACTTTGAGCGATTTCCTTCTTCATTACTAGCGATTTCTAGTATCACCTTGGCCACTCTGTTGATACAACATACGCACTTAGAGTGGGACTGCCTCGACAGCGGTTACACCACTGAGAGCATCCAAGACTGTGTGTTGGTCATTCAAGACTTGTTTAGAATAATGAATACAAGAAGCTGCGAGGCGGTGATCCAGCTTGGAAGTGTTGTTGGTTCTCCAACTAGCGCGGTGTTCAACTCTAAAGATGCTCAGGTTACACCAGAAATAGAAGAAAAAGTGTTGCTTGATCTCAATGTGTCGCCCGTCAAGCTGCCTTCTCTGCATCAGCAAGCTTCGATGAAGTGTGGGGACTTGCGAATTTATCAATTTAAGTCACGCGACACCACATTACACGCCTTGAATGAGAAGTATCTGCTGTGTCAGGCCTACTGTGTGGAGGACGCCGTTATGCTGCTGGATAAAATTTGTCAGTTATAATGTTATTATATTATTAGATACAGTTATTGTTGTTGATAATGCACAATATATTCCTTCCCACTACCTTTCCTGTTACTCCTAACCTCCTAACTCCCTACTTAGTGTGTGTCATTTAAATTTTTGACATATGATTGCATGAACATCATGGCAACGAAGGCCACGATACTAACTGCTCCTGTTATTTGTGTTGACGTATCGTTTCTTGCTTCTACTAATAATTCAAATACTGCAACCCACGCCATCGCACCTGCAGCAAAGCCTAACCCGATGGGAAGTAATGGTTCGAAGTATTGCACTGCCATGAATGCAGGTACTGCCATCAGTGGTTGCGGCAATGAAGTGAATATTGCCCACAATCCTGCTCTTAATCTACTCTCTTTCTTCGTAGTCAACACAAGTGCAACGGCTAGTCCTTCAGGCACATTATGCACAGCTAATGTCAATGAGATCGCTTTCCCCACTATCTCGTTACTAAACGACACGCCGATGCCTATTCCCTCCGTCAACGAGTGCAACGTCATTACAAATATTATTAATATGATTTTTTGTGCGTTTATTCCTTCAAAATCACCAAATTTTAAATGTTCCTAAAGAAATACATGTATAATAAGGAAGAGTAGCGGAAGGTGCTAAGGAATGTCTTACATATTGTGATAGTGCGTTTTTTGTTATTAAAATAAATAATATTCCTAGAAAAAATCCAAAAATTGTTGACCATATATCGCCTGAGTCATGGCATCCTTCTCTTGTTAAACTAACACAAGCTGCTATCATCATTCCACCTGCAACTGCATTTGATACACCTAATAAGCATACAAGTGAGTAGTTTACCTTTAAACAAGTAAATAGTTTTATTACCTTCCCAAAATTTATTAGGTTCATTTACAAAATAGAATGGGATAACACCCAGTCCTGTTGATATAGCTGTTAACCAGCCATAGTACCACACCTCTGCTACAGGTGAGCTTCTTCGATATAAATGAGACAAAACTGTGATTCCTATCGTTAAAAGTAACAAACCGTAAGCTGTATAGTCAGTCTTTGGTTTTATTCTATTCTCTTTTATAAAGCGTGTTTCACGCACATCATGCTCATCTTGCATTGCGAAACTCTTGGTTGCGGGCATTTATTCACTCCCTAACCTAGTGCTACTCAACCGACGTTACGACCTCTTTGCTATTCAACTTGGGAGGACGTAGTAGTGTTGGCGAGTTCACGGTGGCCGGGTTTGTTGAAAACCGGCGCGAGATACGTCATCCAAGTGTGTGCAAAGATAGTTGTGTCTATTGGTATGCAACGTTACATAAAGCATCAATTGGTACAGAGATATTCTTAGATCAAGACGGTAGTAGTATCTGGAAATTAGGTGAATCAAGATGTTGAGGCGATGAAAAAAAGCCTTAGAGACGAAAGAAGGAATAATTCTAACGGTTTATTGTTACAATAACTTATTAATGTACCACTATGTATTACAAATAGAGCTAGTTATTTACACCGGTACACTGGTTCATCACGCACTTGCTCACTTGCTGTGACTCATTGTTCGCAAATCGAGAAAACCTTCATTATAATGCGAATTAAAGCCAATTCTATGCTCTTCGTGGGCATAGTACTACTTCTATTACCTTACTTGGCTACTTCTTTTATGTTTTCGCGGGTTAAATCAACCAGAATTGCGATGGAACGCTCTATGTTTCAAGGTATTTTACTCACGTACTCACTTATTCAATAACTTATGCATTTTCTCTTTGCTTCTAGGAATTGCTGGTAAATTAGGCTCAATTGTTGAGTTAGTTTCGGGTCAAACAAAGATAACAGAAAGCAATATTGAAGATACTCTTAAGGTTGAATTATATTATTTTCTCATTCAATCACTTACTTATGAGCTTACTTAATCACAGGAAGTAAAAAATATTTTGGTTGATGCTGATGTCAACTTACAAGTTGCAAATACTTTAATTAAAAAGGTTAAAGAAAAGACACTAGGTATTTCACTCACTTATCTATCCACCACTCCCACTTACTTACGTACTCAATAGGAATGAAAGTAGATAGTGGGAAAAAGCCAGGAGAGCAATTTATTGCATTATTAGCACAAGAATTGGTTGACACAATGGGTGCTGCACAGACTCCTCTAACGAGGCGCAGCGATGGTCGACCAAATATTATATTGATGGCTGGGTTACAAGGTAGACTTACTTATTCACTTACTTACTTACTTACTTACTCATTTACTCATTCTACTACACAGGTGCTGGTAAGACTACAGCAGCAGCAAAATTAGCTAATTGGGCTACTAAGCAATCATATGCCAAGAAAATCTTACTCATCGCAGCAGATGTATACCGTCCAGCTGCCATCGACCAACTGAAGCTATTAGGACAACGGTTGAGTGTTGATGTGTACTCCGAGAACATAAGTACTGGCACTGCAAATCCCGTGCAAATATGTCGCCGTGGTGTGACTAAGGCAATGAGTGAAGGATACGACTGTATTATCATCGATACAGCTGGTCGACAAGTGATTGATGAGAGATTAATGGATGAGTTAAAGCAAATAAAAACGGCTATATTACCCGATGAAACTCTGTTAGTTGTGGATGCTATGACGGGGCAAGAGGCAGCCACCCTAACCGCCAAATTTAATGATGATATAGGTATAACCGGTGCAATCTTGACAAAAATGGACGGTGACACCAGAGGTGGATCAGCTCTGAGTGTGCGCGGCGTGAGTGGTAAACCCATCAAGTTTGTTGGTGTTGGCGAGAACATGGATGACTTGGAGCCGTTTTACCCGGAGCGTATGGCCAGTCGCATCCTAGGTATGGGTGATATTGCCACTTTATTAGAGAAAACAAAGGATGTGATTGACATCGAAGGCGCGAACATGCTAGGGAGAAAAATGCAAAAAGGAAACTTTGATTTCAATGATTTCATGTTACAAACACAAGGTACTCACTCACTCACTCACTCACTCACTCACTCACTTACTCAATACTCACTTACTCACTTACTCACTTACTCACTCACTTACTCACTTACTCACTCACTCACTCACTCACTCACTCACTCACTCACTCACTCACTCACTCACTCACTCACTCACTCACTCACTCACTCACTCACTCACTCAACATAGGATTGAAGAAAATGGGTGGCATGGCTGGAGTGCTGAAGATGCTCCCTGGCGCCGCCGGTCGCATCACGGATGAAGCAATTTTTGAAACAGAAAAACGTATTAAACGCTCAGAAACTATCATCTTAAGTATGACTGACGAGGAGAGGACCAACACTGACTTGCTTACACTTCGTGGTGGTAAGAAGGAGCTATCAGAGGCAGCTGCAAAGCGGCGAGTTGATCTGGCGAACCGATCCGGTATGCCTATACAAGAGGTAGAGAATTTCATATTAGAATTTGTGAATATGAAAAAAATGATGCAGAAGAACTTGAAAGGAATTGATATCGATAACATGAGCGATCCCAACACACCAGTAGAGACGCTGCAAGGGAAAAAGTTAAAGGAGAAGGAAAGCAAGAAGATCAAGCCATCAAGAGGAGGTGGTGGTGGGTTTGGTGCAAAGAGCAGTTAGAAGGTGGCTCGTTCACTCCTTAGTTATGAAGTATTGACTATGTATAAATCTTACAATGTATAACAAAATATTTTCGTACTCCTTTTTTGTTTATTCTAGTAGCAGCAACAGCTCCGCTCCCATCCTGGTCCGGAAGAAGAAGATGGCGGTCCCCACCATAATCAAGACCCCTGATATGTCCATGAGTACTTGTATTAAAGTGCTGCTATGAGCAGGGTCAACCTTGCATAATAATAGTATTAACGGTAGTAATGCACCCAATATTATAGAAATTAACACAATAAAAAATATAGCAACCGTTATAACAATGCTCTCTGATAAAGACGCCTGCTGTGAGAAGACAACACGCAAGAAACAAACAAGACATATGATAGTGGCTAGTGAAAATGCCATGAGTACTTCTCGCAAGATAATTTTAGTCACAGTCGCAGGTGTTTTGACTACTCCCAACGCAATACCCCGTATCATTCGCACACTTGCTTGGTTACCAGCATTGCCACCTGCTCCTGCAAGCATCGTTAAAAAGAATATTAAGGCAGGATTTGTTTCGAGTAATTCTTCATTCAACTCTAATACTATTGAGCTCAAGGATTGTAGTATCAATAACAATATCAGAACTCCTGACCGCTCTAATAGCGCCGACCAGAAGCTTACTTGGTTATTATCCAACGGACAATCAAGTGAATTCTTATTCTTTTCCTTCATAATCAATAGGTCATTGTCATCATCGAAACCTATTTCCATGGGACTGGGACTAGCGAATGGTATTTCGGACTCATCTGTATTAGATGCATTCGATACACTTCGGACGCGCATCTTCGAAGAGACTGCCTATACTCAAAATACTTAATATGCCAAGGTAACTTCAATTCACTCGTTCACTCTTACATACGTATTTTTGTCTTTTCTCAGGAAACTTCAAAATAGAAGTACCGGTTTTAGGGATTACCTTTTTTTGGATTAAGGAAGAAGAAAGAGGAGAGAGAGAGGGGAAAGTGAGAAGATCGGAGACCACATAACGGGTAACTGCTGTGACTGTTCTAACTAGCTTCGTTTGTTGAGTTTGAAATTTTAAACCGGTACCTGATAATTTTGCAAATCAAAAATTGAATCGGTGATTCAAGGTGTTCCACCCTTCTCTTGGTCACCTACAGTCCTTTATTGCATCTTTTTGTCGTCAAAAGCATGGAGAATGACGACAAAGATGCTATGCAAGAGAATGATTTGGGTAGTCAGTTGGCGCGATATTACGTGGCATTACGCAGCTTTGAGGCAGTAGGTAGCGCAGGTAGTGTACCACGAAGTAAATATGATGACGTATTAGATGAAGTTATACTTACTTTAACACATGTTGAAAGTAATCTGGTAATAAATGACGAAGCAGCCAATAATGATGTTGTCATTGAAATTGTGGAAGATTGTAGAAAGAAAGCAGTAACCACGTTAAGGACTATATGGTCGGATACTATTAGGACGCTAGTTACTTCATGTAGGAAGAAATTAACCAATAAAGCAGCACTTAATGTTGACAATAATGATAGAAATCAACATGGACAACGACATTTGAATACTTTAGTTGAATTATTAGGTGAATGGAGTAATATTATCAAAGATATTACTACTTTATCATTGCACCATAGTATAGGTACAGTGCTCACTCCTGCATTTCTACGTCTTCATTTACTCACTATTTTTCATACCTAGTAAAAAGTATTTTAGCCCCTTTTCATGCACGTGTAATAGAAGCAGCGATGGATTGTTTCGAGCAATTCAAAACCGATAAACACTTACTAAACTGGCAACTTGTATTGAACAAAGCCAATAGCACCAGCCTCACGGAGAGTGACAGTAGCGGAGACGATTTCAATATTATGACCGTTGATTTTCTGTTGTCTCAAATGGCGGAAATGCGTGACGTTGTCAATTACTACTATAAATATATCACTAACATGGCAGGCGAGGAGCTGTCACTATCGAATAAGGAAGGCAATAACAAGCCCATTTGCACCATGGAAGAGTTGAGTCGGTGGAAGGAGCTGGATGCATTGTACGTCGCGATCGAGTACGGTTATTTGGCATATTCTATCAAAGATGCGCTACGTGAGACCGCGTTGATTGAAGTTGAATCAGGTAGTGTGTATGCCCCGCAGGCCATTGAAGACTTGTTCTTTATACTATTGCGCGTGGCGGAGCGGTCCATCTCTACGGGTAGTGAGCACAGTATCATGTCCATCTGCAACATCATCGTGGACTATTTGAATCCGGATAATAATATGATACCAGCTAATAACAACGAGCTGAGCTCCATCTACTTGTTTATAACCAGCAGATCTATCTACAAAGGATGCTCCAAAAACAGTAGAATCAACACGATAATCCCTAGTCGAAGCAGCGAAACAACGGCGGGAAACGCACCTAACAGCATCAGCACGAGTCGGGGTACCAGCGACAGTGAGACACAACCAGACACACCTAGTATCTCGCTGGATAATATTTCGACTATATTCACGGCTAGCGGACTCGTCAACAATTTCTTGACTAGTCTAACGAACACCATAGCCCCGCTGCCCGAGGCCGATGGCGCAGCAACTACCACGAGTGTTGGTGGGAGCAGTTATGACTTGAGTACTCCCATTGCAGTGCTCGATACCTTATTGGTTAACTTGATTGATGATGGAGAAGGTAGTAACGCGCCTTGTGAGATCACCAATGACGTGTCACTCCTCCTCGAAGACGTGTGCGTGTACTTGACTACCCTAAGCATCCCTCCAATATCTATATGCAAAATAAGGAATGCATTTGTGAATAGTAACAACAACTTCCCGGGTAACAAGGTGTTCGAGCTGATAACTAGTGAGTTAAACCGTTGCTTCGAGGTGTACGTGCGTAAGGTGGAGGAGGAAACCAAGGTTTTCGTTGATTATTTCTTCACGCGCCGCTTGATAAGTGAGTGCGAAGCCTCGTTTATGCATTCAGAGGTGTCGTATGTCATCACAGCGGATGTCATGGAGAGGAAAACGGGTGAAAATGAATTCTCTCGTATTATTAAGGCAGCGTTTTGTTCTGGTGGCTATGCGTACGACCAGATCAGGCAACGTGTGTCCCTACTTGCGTATGGCGAGATACTTAAGCATGTCGCGGTGTTGGTCTCAAGCAAAGTCATTGATTGGATCCTTCGAACTTCCTTCAATGAGTGGGGTGCTATCTTATTGCAGAAAGAATTCATGAGCTTTTACACCACTTTTGAGGAGATATGCGAAGATAGCAGCCAGAATAATAGTGGGCAAACTATCATGATGAACTATGAGAAGCTTAATTGGGTAATAAAGATGTTAGTGTTGAACAGTCCGGCAGAGATTCAAAGGTACAAAATTCCTTCTTATAACGGGTATTTCCACGACGTATTTGTAAGAGAGATAATGAGTAGGAGAGTGGATGTGTCTAAGGACGCAATTAATAATGTAAAACTGAATATTGTATTGTAAATGTACATTAAAATTACAACCGAACACCGACCTTGCACACCTTATATATTCCTCAAGTCAATCTCTCTTAATTCAAGCTCAAAATGTTTTTGAATTGCTTCAACTTCTACAGCCAAATCTTGTAATGCGGAATCAAATACATTCACAGGACTTGTTTGACTATCTTTGGTCTCAACTCTTACATGGCACTCAAATACTAATGGATGTGGAATACGATAACCAGCAAACCGAACACTATCGTCACGAAGTAATTGCATTCTCAACAGATTACCTAAAAATGTAAGAAATGAGTAAGTAATGAGCAAGAAGTGATTAAAAAATGAGGGAGATTACCAATTGTATGATCTTCTTTACTTAATACAAATGTCCCACAATTACTGCGTTTACTGTCAGGCGCATAGTTGAGCTTTTCAGTAGCTTCCATCTCATCGTACTCAAAACGCCAACATAAGTAACGCTCAGGCGCATTCCTTCCTTGTGCCATCTTTGCACGCTTTTATTTATGAATTATTTGTGGGATATGGTGGTCAATACCCGGAACTGCAAATCAATTGATAATGAATAACATACTAATAACACTATATAGTTGTAAGAAACTCGCTGGTGATACATCCAGTCACAATAACTACGGATACTCTATGGACAATGTGAGTATTATGCATGCACATGACTCAAAGTTGTGATGCCATAGGGTTAGCGCATTAATAAAAGAAAATATAGATTGAATGAAGCGGCTACTCGCGATATATCTGCTTCTACGTATGTATTAGACTCAATCAAACACGATAAGGTGCGGCCCTAGTTCAATTCCGGGGACAAGTGGAAAAGGGAAATTCACCCTACCTCTGACCATACGTAAAAATGCTGCTTTTATCAGTGCTATATTTGCTGTGTATCTTAGGTTATGTCTCATGCGATGCCACTAGTATGATCCCATTATCTAAAGATTCATATGCTTATTCTACTGGTGATGTAAAATCTTCAGTTATTGTTGATTTTTATATTGATTTAACTTGTTCTTCGTGTTTGGAGAACTGGCCAATCATCACTGAAGTAGTTCAAACATACCAAGACACAGTATATTTTAATTTCCGTGTTTTTCCACTTCCATATCATCAACAAGCTTTTATTGTAGCAAAAGGTGCTTCGTTAGTGAATTACTTTTCAAAAGGAAAAGGTGTTTTTACCTACATGAACACTGCTTTTGCCAATCAAGCATTGATTTATAATACTGCCACGGCTGATATGACGTATAATCAAGTTGTTGATATAGTGGAAAGTTGGGCTACTACAGATACTGGTGTGTCAAGTGAAGAATTCCGCATCGGTATGAACTCTAGCAATACTATAGGTAGTAACATAGAAATGTACACGAGATACATGTGGAAGTACACATGTTTGGAGAATGTTTTTGCAACACCATTTTATGCAATCAATGGTCTTCAAGTAGGAAACCTGAACACATTTGCCGACTGGCAAGAAACACTAGATAGTTTGTTGAAGTAGTTGAGTTGTAGAATCATTTTATATATGTATACATATAAGAAACATCAAATCTGTGTAGCACTACACAGACATACAAGTACATGGTTTTCTAACAAGTCACAAATACCGAGTAAATTTCCCTCAACAAGGCATGTATCTGTGGTTTACTTGTATTGTCTGCGTCATTAGAACTGCTCCCCGAGTTCACAGCAACAACAATACTAGTAATTACTTTAGAATCAACTACATACAACGGAAACGTCCCTACAATCGTCGCTGAATCAGGCGCAGCGAACAACACTGGCTTTTCATTCGTAACTAATTTATTGCTAGCACTGCCAGTGCTAGTAACGGTTTGCTTGGAATATCTGTTCTGCAGCAACATGTCTACCATGCTCCAATGGCTCGTCATCCACACGTACTCTACCGAGTTCAGTATCTCCGGAGGCACTACTTCAACAGGGTTGAGGATACAACGCATAACATCATCAATTACACCCATCCTCATGTTTGGAATAGCAAACACATAGGATGGAAACCAATATGGGCCACTCTTTCCATTGACTCCCGCACTGTTGCTCATTGGCACGCGAGTCATAGAGTGGTCAATTTTATAAGTCCAATACTTCTGTGACGGTGCTTTATACGTTTTAGAGTCTATATTGTAGCCGTTGTTCACCAACAGCAAACTAATGCCGCTGGCACTCGCATTGCTGCAATACGAAGACACTAAATTTATTATTTTGTTCTCAATAACTTTACTTCTGAGGGCATCCATTATTGCTCGTGATACCATTTGGGGCGGAACCTTTTGAACATGATCCCGCATTACCCCGATGTTTGCTTCAAAGAATAGACTCTGTACACTCACCAGCCACCCACTGCACGAGGCGATCCACGTGCTGAAGTTGTCGTCTTTCGACTGCGTAGTGATTGGTCGCGTCTGCTGTCGTAACTGTTGAAATTTGAAAATATCAGTTACGAAATTGACGTAATTAGACGAGAATAGTGAGGTTTTGCCCATTACAAACGCCAAGATGATATCTAGCGAGTGAACGGTGTCGTCGATAAGAAGCAACAGCTTATCTGTGTATAGTAAGTCTGCAGAGCTTAGCGCTTTGTTGATATTACTCACTAACAAGTAATTATTCGACAGGATATAAGATCCGCCCATTTCTTGCTTCAACTCATTGATTGCGTCAATGTACAAAATTCTTAGATTAATCCAAATCAATAGATCATTCAATAAACCAAAAACTATTTCACTCACTGATAATGATTCATTTGTTGAAGCAGCATGATTATTACTTGAACTAGCATTTGCTGATATCATTTTCCTTCTAATCCTTTTAAAACTTGACTTTGAGTCATTTTTAAACTCATTAGATCGTTTGCATAGATGTGAAATGATTGTTAGGTCGTCATTTATCATTACATACAACTCACGCACGGATGACAATAAATGTTTGTTGCTGAAAATTTTATCAAGATTTTCTTCACAAAATGACAGTAGAAGCAATGGCGCGGTGAGATTCTCCTTGCCATCTAGTCGGCGCAATTGATCTTTCTCATTTGTTGCTGCTGGAAGTTCATTTTGAGATATTTCATTTTCTTCATTATTACTTATAAGTAATTGGATAGAGTTGATATCTTGAAAGTACTTTCCTTTGGCCAAACAGTCCAAGTATCGAGGCAGAACCTCGTGCAAGTATGATACCAAGCCACGACGAGACTCATCCATTAAAATGGCATTTTTTCTTCTTTTAATTTCAAGAATTTTTATCTAAGTTCCTCTTAGAATTTAATAAACACATTTGACTTTAGTGCAACAATTATACAAACTCTTCTTACTTCCACATGATTGAGCTATCACTTTCGAAGTATGTAGTATTATTGAAACTATTCTGTGGCGACATATTATTGTCTGTCACTTTTTGTCACTCAACCTTTCCTATACGATTAAATCTATAAACCAGAATAAAAATGGTTGATTTATCAACGGAAATTATTCTTTAATTGTACAGCAATGATCAATGCAAATGAACCCCTAACTGATATTGGTAGGGGCAAGTCGAAAAAAATAATTCAACAAAGAAGTTCAAGAAGTAGTGCGTCCGTCACCTTTTGGCCATTACAACATCATCTGATTGTGATTTTCATTGTTGCATACGTGTCTGATTATCTCTCTCTCGCATGTCTATATCACACAGTCTATTATTGATAATAGCTATCACAGTTCTCACGTTTATATATGGTGAGACTGAGAGTCGTATTACCCTTGGACCATATAAGGTAGACCATATATCGGTGTCAGGACTATCGTCTGGTGGATTCTTTGCTGTACAATTTCATGTTGCATATTCATCATTAGTTAAAGGTGCAGCTATATTCGCTGGTGGACCATTTTATTGTGCTGAAAGTAACCTTGTTGATGCAGAAAATAAATGTATGAAAGGTTATGCTGGAGGTCCAAATGTAGATGAATTAGTTGCATTAACACGAAATGATGCATTATTAGGATATGTAGATGATCCAGATAGAAATCTTGCTGATTCTAAAGTATACATATTTAGTGGGAAAGATGATACCGTAGTGAATCCTACAGTAGTCAAGCAATTGCAATCGTATTATTCCTATTTCATCAAGTCTTCAAATATTGTTGCTGATTACAATGTACAAGCGGAGCATTGTTTCCCAACATTAAGTTATGGTGAAGCTTGTTCAACTTTAGCATCTCCATACATTGGTAATTGTAATTTTGATGGCGCAAAATATGCACTACAAACAATTTATGGTTCCACCTTAAAATCAGGAAGCGCCGTGGCAAGTAATCTATTTGCGTTCGACCAAACTCCTTATTTTACCTCCAAAACAGCTTCCATCGGTGAAATTGGTTACATTTACATCCCTACTGCCTGTCAAAAGGGCAGCACAACTTGCAAGTTACATATTTCATTCCACGGTTGCCAGCAGAATCTGCAGTACATTGGCAACTCATATGCCAACAATACTGGCTTCAACTCATGGGCAGAGGCTAACAATGTCATAGTGTTATACCCTTATGTCGTCTCATCCTCTGTAGCACCTTACAATCCTAACGGCTGCTGGGATTGGTGGGCATATACCGATGTATTCTACGGTGTGAAAGCAGGCATACAAATGCAATTCATTAGAAATTTAGTGAAACAAATCAGTGGAAAGTAGATGTGTGTGAGGTAGTTGTGCGTTCTTTATTACAATAAATGAAGTGTTATTTAGTCATATCACTTCGATCACGTAATAAAATTATTAATATTGTAATTATAAGCATAGATAGAGGTCTAAGAACTCTTATCTCTGGTCAGCTACCTTCACGTACCTTGTAACTCACTACAGTGTCAGCTGGAATCTCATGTTAATTTCCACTTAACCAAGGTAGCGATGGTAATGTCGGTAAGCTAACCTTTCCTAAATCGAATGGTGCTCCTCCTTCTTTGAGAGAAACGAATATTTCAATCAGAACTAGTATAAGGACAGCGCCCCAGGTAATTGATTTCATTAAAGAAACTAATTTTGGTTCTTTCCCCGCAGGTGTTGGTTCAAATAATTCCTCTATATAACTTTTTTTCGATGCTTCTAATTGCTTTGCACCAGCTGTTCCTTGTAATGGTGGTAATTTAGATATTTCTTGTTTTATATTATTAATGTCTTTCTCTATTTCTACTGATAATGGTATGTTATCCATTGATATTGGTGATGCTACTTCACTTACTGCTGTGGCTTCTGAATCAGAGCGAACGTTACTATTACTGACTTTTCCTTTCTTGATCCTGCTTTTCTTCCTCCCCTCCGCCATATTCAATCTACTTATCGTATAAAAATTACCAGTTTTACACACTATCCTCTGCTGCACCAAACTATCAATATTTATTAGCAAAATTTGCATAATCGAGAGCGCGAGAAGCCATTTGAGGTGCATGTTCAATAATCTATATCAACCAAGGACTAGTAACTAATAGATAATATAATAATGTGTATGGAATCCTCAGGTTTTTTCAATGCTTTTACCATCACTTGTTGAAATTTTTCTACCTGCAGTACCGGTGGTTAAATAGTTCATTTAAGCGTGATATACGGAGATAATTGCAAGGCTCCAAGCAGCGATAATCTATATGGCGATGTGCAAAACAAAATTCATTAGTATAAGCACTTTAGTTAAGTCTAAATTACGATTTTATATCAGTACCGGTGATCGAGTACCGGTTGAAATCTGAAAATTTCACTAAAAGTAAACTTCTCCAAAAGAAATAACCTCCCTTGTTGTGTTT
>JACCDO010891865.1_pt1 | contig 34085 bp, 35 predicted proteins | sample 7446101 | NCBI WGS metagenome assembly JACCDO01 (sample SAMN15323440, study PRJNA562643) | freshwater metagenome | isolation source: river surface water | place: USA:Blue River Watershed | collected 2017-08-16 | reverse complement strand
GATGTTCTCATAGGTGACCCTGCTAGAATACCTGAAAATCCTGCTGTCGGTGAATATTATGCTTCTCTTAGAATACCTGCCACTGCTTCCTATGGCACTTATAGAATAAAATGGGCTATTAGAGAACTTGTTAATAGTCCTATTCAAAATGTTGTCCAAGAATTTGGTGTTGTCTCTAATGACTCTGTTTCAAGTTATAGTATGTCGGCTGAAATGAAGTCAATGGTAGATAAACTAAGAATACTTTTAAGAGACCAAAACCCTGATAAATTTTACCATTTTAGACCACCTGAGGCTGAAGCTGTTGTAGGTCAATATAATAGGGTCTTTGGTCAAGTATGGGAAGACTATGAGTTAATGGAATATTTAGAAAGAGCTTTAGACTGGTGGAATATGATGCCACCAGAAACTGAAAATTACCGTACCGTAGAAGTCTTAGTCAATCAAAAACCTGCTTGGAGAACACCTATATTACAAGGTGCTATTGTATTCGCCGCTATGGCTCTACAAGCTAACTGGATTGTTGATGAATTTGATTATTCTATCGGGGGAATATCTCTAAATATAGACAAATCATCTAAATACGAAGGTTTAAAGAGTAGTGCTGAAAGTCAATGGCAAACTGCTACTGAAATGAAAGCTAGAACTACTAAAATCATCAGAGGTTTGGTCCAACCTAAATATGGTATCGGTGTAAGATCAGCTTTCGGTCCTAATGTTGGTCGTGGTGTCCTATCCCCTAGAAACTTTATATAAAAGGAAAGAACAATAAAATGCAATTTTCATCAGAACAAATTGAAAAAATAATGGCTTGGATTTATAAGGGTTTGTCCGCTACGGTCATCCCTCTCTTATATTGGCTTAATAGTATCTCTGTTGAAAATGCTGTTATTAATACAAAACTCTATACTCTACAAAATCAAATACAAAGAATAGATTATCAAGTTTATGAAATAAAAAAAGAAATAAATAGTGATGCTATTCAAGATGCACAATCAAGACAGAGTATTAAAGACATAGAAAAGAATATAGACAATGTTCAAAAAAATCTCGTAGAAATACAAAATATTCTCATTAAGGGAGAATGATCAAATGATAATCAATGACTTAACTATCCTATCCGTTTCTTTTGTTGTTGTTTTAGTCAGTACCTCTATTTCTCCCCCAAAAGAAATAAATGTCCCTAAACTTAAAACTGAAGAAATAATATTATATCCTCAAGAAACACCTTTACCTAATAAAGAAGTTCTAAATAAATCTAAAGATACAGAACTTCTTTCTGAAGACTTACTAAGTCTAGTAAAGGTGAAGTATCATGTTAAGTGAATCCCACACTTCTTTTGTATATACTATACTTAGTTTTGTCTTGTATATCGGATTATTTATCGCTTCTCAATTTGAAAAACCTAAACAAATAGAAATAAACATACCCAATAAATTAAAACTTGAAGAGATTAAACTTAATTTTGAGAAAGAGAAACTATTTGAAGAAAACAAAATAGTCTTTGAGAGGTTTAATAATAGAGAGAATTTGATGTGTATGATTAAACCTAAAAATAAAACAGCCAACCCTCAAATACTAGATAAAATTAAAAAAGAAACTATAAACTTGAATGATAGAGCAAGAGATATTAAATCAAGAGTAAGAATTAAAAAAGCTGTTGAAAAAGCACACCATGAAATTGTAGATAAAAAGAAACTTTAAGTTGGTATAGTATAAAAAAACCTTAAAGGAGTTTATATCATGTCCGAACAACCTAATGTTAAAGTCGTTGGCAATTTATCAGAAAAGCAACTTGCTCAATTCAATGAATTAAAGCAAACTGCCGTTCAACTTGTTAATCAAATCGGTGCTTTAGAAGTTAAAAAATCAAGACTTCTCGCTGATGTTGATGCTAATGAAGAAAAAGCTCAAAACCTACTCAAATTAGTTAAAATGCAATTTGATCTCTCCGAAGATGCACCTTTTCAAATTTTAGAAGATGGTCGTATCGTTACACCTAACTCTTAATCTCATATAAATAATCTGTATTATCTAAATCCTTATTTAGACTCACCTGATAGTCTATGCCATTTAACTTCTTACCTATAATTATAGGGATATAAGTATTCTCATATAAACTATCTAGTTCATTATTATACTCTTTTTGAATATTGTTTAAAACTACAATATCTTTATTTAAGAGTGCTTGTTTTAAACGATCTTCTATATACCCACCTAGAATACCTTTATCTTCACTCAAATTGAAAAGATACCTATATACTTCTATAACAAGAAATTCAGCCATATCTACTTTAAATCTAGGACTTAGAACTTTCTCTGTTAAAGAAAACATATTAAAATTAGGATCTAAGAGCATAGGTAGAGATAACTTTTCTACATTATCTAATTTAAATCTACGATCTAAATAGAAATTACCTGACTTAAAACTACCTGTCAAAACATTCAATTCTTTTGACCCAAAATCTATTTTTTTAGTTGGAATTGCCAAATCAGCTTTTTCTGTTATAGATGGAGGACTAAAATTCATTGAAGGTGTAATATGGCACTTAGCTAATTCTTTAATTTGTTCTTCTGTATAGGAAGAAGCCTTATTTTCTTTTAACAAAGACCTTAGAAAATCGGTAGTGATTGTTAAAGCTATTAACTTTTTAGGATCACTATCTACAAACTTAATATCAGACACAATAGGAGTGTCCTCTACATTGATTTCAAACATAAAATGGTCAGTATGCGGACCCTCTTCAAAAAAGTCATAATTTAGACCTGTTTTCAATTCAAACTCATCTAAATAGTTATTATCTACTCTTACAAGTAGTGTCTTAATCCTACAACCTTCTTTATCATAGAGATTATATGACTTATAAGATTGTAAGTTAAGAGGAATACCAGCGATTTCAGTTATATCGGTATCTAGTATTTTATGATGTAATACTACATTCTCTTTAAGAGAGATGTTAAATTCGCCATTACGAGTAAATTCATGATTTACAAAAGTTGCCCATTCTTTAGTAGAACTCCTTGTTTCATAAAAGCAAGGAATGAAATTACCATCAGGGTCTAGGGTACCATATTTTTTACTACCTGTTTTTCTCAAATAAATCTTATTTAATTGAACGATGTCTACCATTGCACGAGCTTTTTTCATCTCTGTAAAGAGAGTATTTAAATCACATGATGGGAGTTGACCTGGGTTTTGTACAAAAGGAATATTAGGCTTTCTTTTTAAGAGAAAGGCATCAATATGGTCAAGTGCAACAATTACTTGTTTAGTTGTATTTGCATCTTTAAAACGAGAGATTAAAACACGATCTAGACCTCTATAAAGAGTATCTCTTGCATTATAAAAATCACCTAATGAGAAGAACACTCTTGAAAAAGCAATAGTCAAATACCTATCTAATTCTTCTTCATCCGTAAGAGCATCATAAGTAGTCTTATTGATCTCTTTATAAGAGTAGATTTTAGGATTTACAGCTGAGATGTAATAAAAATCTTTATTACCACCTAATACGATATTCTCACCAATACAGACTTTGTATTCTCTGTCTCCGACAACAGCTAATTTATTATCTTGGGGAGCTTCTTCTTTAACGAGAAAGAAGAGGTTATTTGTAGCTAACTTCATAATGAAATCCTTTGTAGGAAGTTTATATCTAATATTATATTATTACAAAGGAGTCTTGCTATGTTAAAAATCTCAAAATACGATATGAAAGAATTTTGGGGAGCTGTTGAGAATGAAACAGTAATAAACCCTGAAACTAAAAACAGGGTAAAACTTAAATCTTTAAGACCTGAAGAATTTGATAGTCATAGACAAATTTTAAAAAGATATTGGGATCAATGGGAGAAGTATAAAAAAGAACAAAAAATGAAGACTAAACCTGAAATACAAGAAGAAACAAAAGTAGAGAATAGAGATGAAATGACTAAAAAGATAGAGACTAAACCAAAAGTAGAATCTAAAAAAATAGAATCTAAAAAAATAGGAGATGGGTTTAGCCTACCTGTTGAACATGGTTCTTTAAATCAAATGTCTATACCTGAAGAACAAAAAGAAGAAATGAAAAATGAGGTATTAAAGAATGGGATTTTAATTGAAGGTGTTGGTGAAGAAGGTTTAAAAGGAGAGACTGAAAAAAATTGGATTTCAAAACAATTAAACATAGACCCTAATAGTGTTAAAGTAAAATCTTATGATGATATATTTATAGAGAACTATCCTAATAAAGAGAGTTTAGCTTATGCTACTTTCTCTAATGAAGGGTCTTTTAAAAATGATAAAAGATATAATCCTAAAAAACCTAAAACATATGTTAAAACACTACTAAAAGACACAAAGCATAGTTTTCAAGGGTATGAATTTACAGATGATGAAATTGATAAGTATATTGCTAAAATTGAAGAAACAGACCCTGATGTATTAAAACCAAATAGATTTAAAGACAGTGGTGAGTTAGCAGATGCTATCTACTTCCTTACTTTTGATGGCCCAGGTGAACAAAATGATGATGGTTCTAATAAGAACCCTCTTGGTAATATGGCGAATAAAGTTCTTGTCGATAGGAGACAAAACCTAATTGACATACAAAAAAAAGATGGTGGTGTTTCTTTTATAGGCTCAGGTCATTTTGAAGCTCTTAAAAGTACGGTAGACTCTGAAAATAATTTAAATAAAAAGGCTAGAACTGCTATGTTAAAAATCTCAAAAAAACAACTCAATGATTTTTGGAAATCAGTGGAGAATGTAACCGTCACAAATCCTGAAACTAAAAATAAAGTGAAACTTAAATCTTTAAGACCTGAAGAATTTGATAGTCATAAAAAGATATTAAAGCAATATTGGGACAAGTGGGAGAAGTCTAATAAGTCAGAGACTGAGAAAAAACCTAAAAAGAAATTAGACATGAAAGACATCAAAGCAGACTATAAAAACACACTCTCTACGGAAGAACAAGAAGAAGCATTTAAAAACCCTGAAGTATATAAAAAGAACTATATGGCTAAGACACCTCAAGGCAGTCAATTACTAGGAACTAAGCACTTAGATGAAAATTCTAAAGATTGGATAGAGAAGAGTTTATTACCTAATGTTAAAGACTTTATAGAACAAGCTAAAAAAGATGGTAAAGAAATTGTTTTCTTAGGTGAAGGAGGTAAGGGAGATGGAGATAATTATCCCGAAGGCACTGAGCAAGAACTTGTAGGGAATTTAATATTAGAAGCTGGGGGTAAAGCAGATACTTGGGATGGTAAAGATAACCAATTAGGTATGGCTAACTCAGCTGTTGCTAAAGCAATGAGAAAAGAGTTAGGCACTACTGAAGCTGAGAGAATGACTTTACAATTAGCTATAAATGTAGGTCATGGGAATAACATTAAAGAAGAGATGGAATGGTTTAATGAATTACCTAAAGAGATGCAAGAAGAAGGTGAGAAATTTTTAAGGGATAATGGATATGATGGTAAGTTCCCACCTAAAGGTAAAAAAGATGCTCAAAAATTATATGACTTAACTTTCCCTAGAGATTATAATAAACCTGAACAGAAGATATCTCAACTTATGGATTATGCTAATGACTTTAGGGGTAAGACTATAATTAAGAAAATTAAAGAATATGAAGATCAAGGTAAAAGAGTTTTAGTTACCCCTGGTGCTGACCATGTATATGCTTTAAGAGATAATTTTAAGAGTCCTTCAGTCAGTATGAATAAGAAAGGGAGACTTATAAATTATGCTATTAAAGTTGCCTATATGAGAGAAGACTTAAGGTCAGATATACTTTCTCTTTTGAAAAAAATATAATAGTACAGTACTAGATATCTAAAACAGTACTAGATATCTAATAGTTTCTTAAGAAACTTTATTGATATCTAAATAGTTTAGATATCTAGTACTGTTTAGATATCCTTTTAATTCTTCTGTTTAATAATTAAAATCTTAATGAGACTGACTATAACCCATATCGGTTTTAACGAGAAATCTCAAATATATACTTTATATAATCACCTTATATATCATATACTTTAGGAGATTAAATATGACTGCTGGCTGGGAATTATCTAGATCACCTTATCCTATTCCACCTAAAAATACATCTGCTCTCTCACCCTTTATTAAAGGGGTTATAGACTTAAGATGGGAAAGTCCTTCTTATATCCACAATAATGAAGGTTGGATTATTCGTGGGGTGAATATTTATAGGTCTAATACTTCAGACAGAGGCCCTTATAGAAGAATTAACCAAACCCCCATAGGTGGTGAATATTATAGAGATGTCAGTCTCACTGAAATGCAATATGATGAAGTAGTAACACACTGGATATCTAAATACCAAGAAAATGGAACTTATACATTCCAAACTAAATACCCCATTGCTCGTATAGGTAGTTCTATTGAACCCACAAGTTCAGGTCGTGATGTTATTGTTAAAGTTGATGGTCGTATCTCACCTGTAGCTTATATAGTAGGTCAAACAGGTGAAGTCACTCTCAGTCAAGGTTATAAATTAGACCCTATAAACAGCACTGCTGTCCCTGACCTTATTATAAATGATAATAGTGTTGTCACCATTACATACCTCGCTTATAGTCATATAGATAGATTAGGCTACTTCCTAGATAAAAATACCTACTATAGAATAACAACAGTAGCTGAAGACCCTATATCTGGTAGTTTACAAGAAACACCTATAAACTATGCTATACCTTTTAGTGATATAGAAATAGAAAAAGTAGACTGGATGTGGCGAGAAGGTATAAGAAGAAACCAATGGGCTCTAGAACAAGGTGGTGAAAGAGTCAGGCTATTCTTAAAAAAGATTGTAGGTATCCCTTGTGCTTGTAGAGACTTTAATAGAAGAACTCTTATATATGCTAAACAACCTGACTCTAGGTGTATTATTTGTTTCGGTACAGGTATTGAAGGTGGTTATGACGGTCCTTATGATATAATTATAGCACCTGATGATGCTGAAAGAAGAATCAGTCAAGGTGTTCAAGGTCGTAGAAAAGAACATTCTTATGAAACCTATATCGGCCCTAGTCCTATCGTCCAACAAAGAGATTTTCTAGTTAAACAAAATAATGACAGATATAGTATAGGCCCAGTAAGAAGACCTAATGCAAGAGGTAATGTTTTACAACAACACTTTAACTTGGGTTATCTAGATGTAGGCGACATAAGATATTCAGTTCCTATGGATGGTGTACCTATAACATGGCAAAAGACTAAATATACTTATCAACCTATTAGAGATACTTATAATCCTAGAGGTGATGCTCCATATCAAACAGAACCAGATTCAGCTATTCCAATGGAAACAGGAAGACAAGATATTTCTAAGGATCATTTACTTAGAGGTAGAACAGCTGTATGGGAAAACCATAATAGTGGAGGTTAATAATGGCTATAAATATACAACCTAATATGTCTGGATCTAGCTTTAATCCTAAAAACAAGAAATTTGTACTTAGGACTAAAGCTATAAGTGATAGAACTAGAAATAAAGGGATCACAGACTTAGATGTTTTGAAATATATCAATATCTTTGGTGAGGAAATGGTTAATGGGATAGAATATCAGGCTAGAGAAGCATCTCGCTTATATGATGCTGTGCCTAGAGAAGAAGAATTTTTTAAGTCTTTCTATTATGAAGTAGAGAATGGGAATATAGTCATATTTAGTAAATGGGAATGGATTACTAAATATTTAAGAGATAGAGACCCTGAGAAAATGGATTGGTTGACTAAACAAGGAAATAGTACATTATCTGTGATACCTTTAAAAGATAGTAAGGGTCAAATGATATTTAGGTCAGTTCCTTTAATGAAAACTGATGCTTGGGTACATCCTGCAATAAAAAAATGGACATGGATAGAAAAAGGGGTTGCAAGAGGTACAAATATAGCTATAACTAAAGTCATGAGACTTATTCTTACAGAGGAGAGAACACCTTGAACACAGATAAATTTATAGATGACATTATAAAAGAGATTTTAGAATATACATCTTCTCAAGACACCCCTAATTTTGTATATACCGTAAAAGTACAAGATAAAGATGGCAATGAAAAATCCTTAAATGGTTTATATTATATGGATATAGAGAATAACACCCTTATCCTTAAAGAAAAATAAACTATGTACCATAATCTGACACTTCAAGTAAGAAGTCTTATAATCGAAGAATTAAAAGCACATTGGGCAGACCACCCTAGATATCCTGAAATGTCTTATAACATACAAGGTAAATATAGTTTTGAACAAAGACCCCAATTTGGAATGGTTGTTAAAACAAGTGGTGCTAGTAATGTTCAATTATCTGCACAAAATTATGTCGGTGAAGTTCAAGGTTATTGTCTTGTCGCTCAAACTGCCAGAAGTAATAAAGCCTCTTCTATTGAATGGGTTAAAGAACACCCCTTACCTAGTAGAGTAGCTGATGATGGTGTCTATATTTTAGATATTACTGAAACTGAACCGAATGCTAGAACTTATAATGTCAACATGGTGCAGTATAAGAAAAGAAAAGAAACAGCACCTGTCTTTACTTCTCCTACAACGATTGAACTTCTTGGTACCCCTGTAGAGAATACTGTTAAAATTATAGAATATCCTTCTCGTATGGACTTTAAAGACTATACGATTAATGGAACAACTATAACTTTAGATGAAGCCTTACCTAAAGGTATATCAATAGAGATATACTATACTGAATATATCACAGACTTTGAACCTTATGAGGTAAGACCTGATTACACCTATAGTGAATTGATACCTGGTGTCTTAATACACTTTGGTAGAAATTTAAATGACGGAGATCAACAAGCTGTTGTGGTATACGATGAAAGAAAACCAGTATATAAAGAATATGGTGGTCGTTTTGATGTGTCAGTAGATATAGATATAATAGCTCGTGATGTACATTCACAAGCTGATATATCTGACCACATGGTAGTATGGACATGGGGTGTGTTAAGAGAGAGGTTAGCAAATTGGGGTTTGAACATGAATGATGTGAATTATGGTGGTGAATCGGAAGAGGCTTATGATGAAAATGGGGATGATTATTTTTACAATGCAAGTATGGGGTTTACGATACAGACAGAATGGTGTATTCATGTTCCAATTATAGAAACCTTTAAGACGATAAAGAATATCAATTTGATACCTGTGGAAGTGTTACCAAGCAGTGATCCTATATTAACAGTGGGAAATGATTATTTGAAGCAAAGAATAAGATAATTTATTTATTTACTCTATATAAGTAAATAAGGAGTCTTAAATGCCTATTGTTAAATTTCAATGCCATCATTGTGGTTTTCGTTTTTCTAAGAGAGTCAATCTTGGAATGAATGAAACACCTTGTCAAAATTGTAAAGACCCAGCTATCTCTTTAGAAGCTAAAGTTTCTATTGGCTATGATGCCAAGATAGATGGAGTTGTACGACCACAAGCATCAGGTATAGAATCTTTAGATACAGACATCGAAAGAATTGTAGCTAAAGATTCTGCTGATAAATGGGAAACCATATATCAAAGAAGACAAGACAAATGGGACATTGTAAATGAAACAGGAGAACACGGTAAACACATACTAGTAGCACCTAATGGTGAATACTTTATGAATAAAGAAGACAGTGTTAACCTAAAAAACATTAAAAACGATGCTCGTAACCAAATGGGAATAAATTATCAACAAGAAACTTAAGGAGTTTAAATCATGGCTATTAGAGGCGGTTATGCACCACCAGGTGTTTATACAGAAAGTATCTTTCAAACAGCAAACCCTACCACTGTTGTTTCAGGTCGTTTACCCCTACTTATCGGTACAGGTAAAGAAACTGTTACTACTACTACTGCAACCATAGTTAGAGGGTCTTCTTCTACTATTGACCAACAATCTGTTGATGAAAATATGTCAGGTCGTGGTGTTTTAAGCTATGACCCCAATGGAAACCCTATTATTGGCGACTTTGATGGTAATACTACCCAAGTCCAAGTCCAACATTTTCCTATCGTAGATGGGACAGGTACAGGTACCCTTGCTACTAATGGTAATAGTATCCTTGCTACCGTTAATGGCACTGTTACTGTTGTTCTTGGGGTTAATGCTTCTAAAGGGGTTATCACACTAGCTCAAACTCTCCAACCTAATGATGTCGTTCTTGTTAGTTATTATTTCAAAAGAACAGATACACTCGTTGAAGAAGAAGATGTTTCTAGTCAAGTTACCACTGATAACGCTGAATTATTAGGTGTTCAAGGTACTTTTCAATTTAATAACTCTACCACTAGCTTGATTATCACTGTAGATGGTACTAAATACACTATTGCCACACCTACCGTTACCACTACTAGAGCTGATGATCTTGCAACTATGGTTGCTCTTATCAATGCAGCTAGTGCTGGTTCTCTCGTAGCTGATACTTACACAGATAATAATAATGAAGACCAAATCCTCCTTACTGCTGATATTTCTATTCAAATTGGGAATGGAAGTGCTAATTCTGTTCTTGGTTTTACTGTTGATCAAGTTACTAGCCGTAATGTAAATTTCTACACTTCCTTCTTCCCCATCGTTGATGGCTCTAATGGTGGAACTCCTACTACTGATGTAACAGATATTACTGTTACTGTAGATGGTACAGAAGTTGTTCCTACTGCTGTTGATGGTGTTAATGGTTTCTTCACTTTAGCTAACCCACCAGCTTCAGGTGCTGAAGTTCTTGTTTCCTACTATTACAATAGCTTTAGAAATCTTTTTGATTACTTACCTGGGTCTAACATTACAAGTGTAGATAGTGTTTCTCTTGTTGCTGATGGTTCAGGTGGTGCTTCTTCTAACTTTATTGAAGGTATCGATTGGGTTCTTAAAGATGATAAAATTTATTGGGGGACAGTAGCTGTTGTTTCTGAAGGTGTTACTGCTGATGGCACTTTACCTCTAGGTCAAAGCCAAATCACAGCTAATCTTAAAGATGAAAAAATCTATCTCGCTGAATGTACAAGAGTTGTAGATACCACAGTAATTCCAGCTAGACCTCTCCCAAGCACCTTTAAATTACCCCACCAACCTGTTGATGGTACTGGTACAGGCACTCCTACTTCAAGAACTGACCTTGTTCAAGTTAAAGTAGGTTGGAATATTTCTGATGCACTAGAAAAAGCAAATGCTACCGTTGTTAGAGTTAATCCTAATGATTCTACTGTAACACTCGCTTCTGTTGTTGAAGAAGGTCAACAAGTATTTGCTACTTTCTATTATAGCAACTTATCTGACCAAACTGTTGATGGTAATAACCAATATGTAATTACAAACACCCTAGCTGGTGCTAGTAATGTAGGTAAATACACCGTTTCTGTTAAAGGTGTTACTAAATATGGTGTTTCTTTAGGTCAAAAAGGTGCTACTCTTGACGGTATTGACCTTGTATTCCCTTCAGGTAGTGAATTATACCCAGATGCTCATTTAATTGGTGGTGCTCCAGTTAATGAGACTGTTACCGTTACATTTGCTGAATCTGATTCTAATAGTGCCTTATTTGTATCTCCTGGTGCTGAACCTTACTTCCCTATCGCTACTAAGAGTGATGAAATCGCATTAAAGGTAGATGATGTAGCTCTCACAAGTAATGTAAGTTTATCTAATTGTACTACTTCTGTTGGTGCAACAGGTGGTCTTGCTCAACTCGTAAGTCAACATCTTGTTTATACTAATGATAGCAATAATACTACTTTAGATTTTACAAGTGGCAATAATGGTTTAAATCTAAAGATTGACAACCAAGAATTGAATGTAAATTTCACAGTTGCCAATAACAAAGATGTAACTGACATTGTAGATGCTTTAAATGCTTGGTCTTTAGATACAAATACTTTAGCAGCACCTAAATATATCGCCATGACTAAAATGAGTGGTGGTTTAGCTATTGTTGCAGGGTCTTATAATGTTTTATCATTCCAATATGTAGGTGATGTTAATGGTGCTACAGGTGCTCTTAATATTACTATCCCTGCAGGTGCTTATGCAACAGCTTCTGCTCTTGCTACTGCTATCAAGACCCAAATTGATAATGCTATTGCTGCTTTTGTAGTAGGTAGTGGTGATTTTGAGGGTCTAGAACTTAATGTTTCCGAAACTTCAGGTCATCTAGTATTTACCCTCTTAACATTACCTAATGTTGGTGATGGTGGTGTAGATGATAATTATGGTTATATCGAATTTGTTAGCCAAGCTGACCCTGAAGATGACTTTGCTATTATTGCTGGTATTGATGCTGATGATATTGATGAAACTCAAACTAAATTCGGTTTCTTACCTATCGCTTCTTATAGCCGAGCTACACTTAATTCAGGTGCTTTAGTAGATCACTTAATCCTAAGAAACAGATTAATCCCAGGTAATAGTTATTATCTACCCACAGGTGAAATTGGTGTTCGTGTTATTAGTGGTACTTCTATGGCTAATCTAGGTCTCGAACCAAGTTTCAGTCCTGCACTATATCAAGGTGCTGTTATTGAAGCCCCAAGTATCAAGTTGACTATCGGTTGGTCTGAAGGTCAAGAAGTTGGTGAGTCTCAAGCTGCTGTTACTTTATATGATGGCAGTAATACTGGTGTTTCTGCTGCTAACAATATCTTTATTATTGATGTCAGTGGTACAACTGTAGTAGTTAATTTTGGTGCTACAGGTGCAGGTACTTTAACTTCTGTTTCTACTATCCAAAGTCAAATTGACTCAGCATTTATTGATGCTGGTGTTGATGCTTCAATTAACATTGAAGGTGCTGGTATTAGAATTGTATTGAATAATGCTGTTGTAGGTAGCTACTTAAAAGTCCTTAATGGTAGTGCTAATGATGTTCTTGGCACAGCTAGAAATCTTACATCTACTGCTAAATCTGTTACAGCAAGTCAAATTGTTAGTGCATTGATGAACCATCAATCAGCTACTTTAAGTGATTTGTTGTTTGGTGTATCTCCAAGTGCTAATTACTTTGCTAGTGGTGCTGTTGCTTATGTCCATACTTCCCCCACAAGTAAAAAATATGTAGCATTTGAATCTTTAAGTGAAGGTGTTTCTTCTAGTCTTGAATTTACAGGTGGCAATGCTATTACTACTAAGGGTAATGGTTTAAAGATTGTAGTTGGTGATGGTGCTGTCGGTGAAGATGGTATCAATGGTTTCTATGTAACATCTAACCACCCCAAAGGTTCAGGTACTGCTAATACATCTAAATTTAATGATGGTATTGGTCAAGATGGTGTTGTAGGTCAAACTTATGTAGATGAAGTAACAGGCTTAACATTTACTATCCTTGCTCAAGAAGGTAATATTGCATACCCTGTAGACCCAACTTCTTATTTCACTTGGAAAGTTAGTTCTACCTTTACTTGTAATAGTAATATCCCTGTAAATGCTATCAATGGTGTAGAACTTATTGTAGCAAATACTACAAATATTGCTGTGGGTAATACAGCTTATGTAGAAACTTTTGATAAAGCAGGTAAAGAACCTGATGTAGGTCAAGTTTATTATGTAAGTTTCACTAAAGCTAAGAGTGATTTTGGAACTAAGGTATTTACAACCCTTAATGATGTTATTGCTGAATATGGTGCTATTAGCACAGATAATTCATTATCTCTTGCAGCATATATAGCATTTATTAATGGTGCAAGTGCTTTAGCTTGTAAGCAAATACAAAAAGAAGTAGGTCAAGGTGATTTAACAACAGCTCAAATTCTTGTAGCTTTGGGTGAAGTTGAAGGTCAAATTTCTACTGGTTTATTCCCATCTGTGATTTTACCTTTAGTTCCTGCTAATGAATCTATCCTTGCTGAACTTTCTAAACATTGTGATTTACAAAGTTCTTTAAGATATAGAGCAGAAAGAACAGCTATTATGGGTTTTGCAGCAGGTACTACACCTAAAGAAGCAGGTCGTCTTGCTAGTTTGACTAACAGTTCTCGTGTTCGTGTAATTTACCCTGATATTACTTCTATTACTTTAACTGATGCTCTTGGTGTTTCAACTACTTCTGTGGTTGATGGTAGATACCTTGCTGTTGCTATGGCTTGTGCATCTGTTAATATTAATGCTGATGTTGCTACCCCCTGGGAATCAAGAACAATCACAGGCTTTAATGGTATCCTTAGAACTCTTGATGCTGTTGAAGCTAATCAAGCAGCTCAAAAAGGTGTCACCATCCTTGAAAACCAAGTAGGTCGTATCAGAGTTAGACATGGTTTAACCACCAATATGTCTAGCACCCTCACTAGAACTCCTACTATTATTCAAATTGCTGACGAAGTTCAAATCCGAATGAGAGATTTACTCGATCCTTTCATTGGTCAAAAGAACCTTCCTGGTATCGCTATCCAAATTCAAGGTCAAATTACTTATGCCTTTAAGCAACTTGTAAGCCAACAAATTATCAGTAGCTTTACTGGTATTAGTGTTGTTCCTGACCCTGTTGACCCAACTAGCATTATCGTTGAAGCTTACTATAAACCTATATTCCCATTATTATATATTCAATTTACTTTCTATGTTCGCTCCAGCGACTAATTAAAGACATAAATAATTTATATATACTACACTCCTTTATATAATTAAGGAGTCCTAATATGTTATATAACAAAAAATTTATTCGTCTTGGAAGTACTACTTCTGTAGTAAAATTAGCCTTTCCCACGATATTTTCTAAACTCAGTAAAGAAAAAGAAGCTATTTTTGCCGATATTATCTCTTATGGTATTACTGATGCTATTCTTGGTGATGCTCCTATTTATTCTGCAATGAACACTAATGTTATTGAAAAAATTAAAGGCACTATAAAACTCTCTGACCAATCTTATTTTAGACCTACTAATACTATCCCAGGTGTCGTAGGTGGTAATATCCTATTCTCTGGTAACATTGATTTTGATGACCTAGCTTCTCATTTAACTATGCTCTTATCTAAATATGGAAATGAAAGAGACATCTATAATAGCTTATTACTAGATTTACAAAATGAAGAAGGTAAAGAACCTTTAGCGATTGCTGTTCAAAAAGAAATGTCTGTCTTTGATAAAGTTAAATCCCAAACTTTTATGGAAGAAGCTTTTGAAGAAGGTTTAAATATAGCTAAAGAGAATATGATTCGTATCACTAGCCAAATTACTAAATCTGCTAAACTCATTAATCATGCTATTACCTTTGAATCTACTCGCCTTAAAATTGCTATTCCCATTATGATTACCTTTAAAATTGAAGGTATTCGTATGTTAGATGAAGAAGATTAATATAATATCTGTTAGATTTTCTCTAACAAAGGATATTATATATGATCGGTGATTTCTTTGAATCCTTACAAAGACCTGATATTAAACCTAAACCCTGGATGGTCAAAGTTGACCTCATTCTCGGCACTAAAGATAATATTAAACAAGCTATTGATGAATGTCTTGCTTCTTCCCATTATGGTATAGACTTAGAAACTACAGGTCTCGATAATCGTGTTTTTGATGGTAGAACTAGGGATCAAATTGTTGGTATTTCTATCGCCCCTAATGATAAAAAAGCATATTACTTCCCTATTCGACACTCCAAAGGGATAGAACATAATGTAGGTTGGTCTATTATTGAAAGAGAATTTGGTAGATTACTTGATGAAACTGCTACTGCTATTCCTGTCTTTCATAATGCTGCTTTTGACCAAGAGTTCCTTGTTTATTCTAGTGATGCTCGTATGGGTGAAAAACGATTCGATAAACCTAGACTATGGGAAGATAACTTTATTATGGTTTCCCTTATGAACCCTAGAGATAAGGGTGGTCGTGGTTTAAAACATCAATCTAAAACTCGTTTAGATTATGAAATGATTGAACTTGATGATCTTATTCCTGATAGTAAAGTTAAAGACTATTCTACTTTAGATCCAAGTTGGGATGCTAGTGTATGGTATGCTGCTTCTGATGCCCTTTGCACTCTTAAACTCTATCATGAAATTGCTAAAGAGTTCCCCAAAGAAATGCTCAGTCTTTATGCTATTGAAAAAAAGTGTAATACTTCTGTTAGGTGGATGCACAGAAATAGAATCTTTGTAGATAGAGAAAAGACCCTATCCTTTATCAAAAAAGGACAAAAAGAATGGATGGAGTCTGTTATTGAAGTTTATCAAGGTGCTAAAACTATCATAGGCAGAGATATTATGCCTAACTCTATTAAAATCATGACAGGTGAAATTAAAGGGATTAATAAATTCGATACAGATAGCACTACTCCTTATAAAGAAGTTTTGGAACAAGCTAGACTTGAAGCTTCTCGTAATTATGACACAGGCACTGAATTAACATATAAATCTGTTGTTCCTAAACTCGATGGTAAAGGAACTGAAGAAATTGCTTTTCCTGAGACCTATGATATTTTCTCCCCACAACAATTAGGTCTCTTATTCAGAGAATTGAAAATACCTAATTTACAAACCACTGATAGTGGGCAAGTGGCTACAGGTGCTGATGTTCTTGATGAAGTTATTGAACAAGCAGAAGAAACCTTCCCATTCATGAAAAAGATTAAACGATTTAGAGAACTCGCTAAAGCTCTCGGTCAATATCTTATCCCCATGCTTGAAGATGTAGGTCCTGATGGCACTCTTAAAGCTAAATTTAATCAATTCGGTGCTGATACAGGTCGTTTCTCTTGTGGCACTACTTCTGACCCACAAAAAGTTAAAGATGGTGGTTGTCGTGTCCCATTTCAAGGGATACCCTCAGGCTATGACCCTAAAAGACCTGAAATCTCTTATAGAACTAGAGAATGTATCGCAGTAAGAAACCCTGATAACTATCTAGTAGCAATAGACTATGCTGGGGTAGAATTAAGACTTATTACTAATCTATCTCAAGAACCTTTATGGATTGAGGAGTTCTTTAGATGTTCTTCTTGTAATCGTAAATACCCTAAAGAAAGAGATACTGAAGGATTTATTACATCCCCACCACCTATTTGTATTTGTGGGTCAGATAAGATAGGAGATTTACACACCCTTACTGCTGTTGCTTTCTATGGAGAAGAAGCTAAAAAGAGACCTGATTGGAAAGCATTAAGAGGTAATGCTAAAGGTGTTAATTTTGCTTTATGTTATGGTGGTACAGGTAGGGCTGTTGTTACTGCTATTGGTTGTTCTCTTGAAGAAGGTGATGATAAATATCAAACCTTTATCTCTACATATAAGGGATTAAGTGGTTGGTGGAAAAAGAGTCAAGAATATGCAAGACAGAATGGGTTTATAGCAACAGCATTTGGTCGTAGGATGCCTATGCCTGATGTTAACAATAAGAAAGATTTTAAGTTAAAGAGTAAAGATGAAAGAAAGTCAGTAAACTCACCTGTTCAAGGTACAAGTGCTGATATTACTAAAATCTCTATGAGTTTAATTTATGATGCTGTAAGAGAAAGAAAATGGGACGATAAGTTAATGATGATCTTAACCGTCCATGATGAAATTGTTTTTGAAATCCATAAAGATATTATCGGTGAAGCGATACCTTTATTATGTAATCTTATGGTAAGAAATAAAGCTATTGCTAAAATGGGTTGGATTGTGCCTTTAACAGTCGATGTTGAAATCGGTAAAGATTGGTCAGTGCCTTATGATCTTAAAGAACTAAGAGAAGGTAAAGGGGAAGATGAGTTTTTAGTGAGTGTGTTTAAAGAAGAACACAAGGAGATTAAAGACCCTGGTGTGATTAAGGCAGTGGAAGAAGAAAAACCTGATGTGGTGTATGAAGTAAAAGAGTTAAGTGTAGAGAGTGCAGTAAAACTAGCTGAATGGGTAAAGGAACACAAGGACAAGAAGATTAAAGTAGTTCATGACAACAAGGATATTACTTCATTGATTATCTATTGATAAGGGTATATAGTCTTGTAGAAGGAGACTATATATGAAAAAGTTAAAAGATTTATTTTTAGAGTGTAATGATAAGAGGATACCTGAAAAAGACTTTATGAGTCAATTTTGTAATTATTGTAAGAACACCTCATGTGAGAGAGCAGGGTGGGGGTTTTCTTCATGGGATGAAAGAATAGGGACTCAAGTAGAAAGATTTTTTCATACACCTACTATTAAGAAAGAAGAAGCTTCTCAATATTCTTTCTTATCTGATTTTGATGTATATAGAGAAAATAAGATAGAAGTATGGGGGCCTGTGACAATAGAAGAGCCTAAACCTATTATAACACCCATACAACCTTCTTTCTTCCAAAAAGAAGAAAAAAAAGTTGAAATACCTATTGTCAAAGATGAATTTAGTGCTTATAATACGAACATAGTAGAATTTATAGATGAGAGTGTGCCAGTAGAGAAAGCTACGACAACATCTGTAAAAAACAATGATCCCTGGGCAGTTCCACCAAAAACTTTAAAAGTAGGGGGAACATTTAAGATGTCTTAAGAAAGGAAAATTAAGATGGAATTATATAAGTATGCAGATGCTGGTGTAATAGTAATCATGCCTGAAAAAGAGAAAAAGAAGTTAAAAGTAGAGGCTTATGTATATAACAATATCATTAGTCATCCGAGTGAAGTAAAAGAAAGGGGTTTATTTAAAAACTCTAATAATTATACCTTCTATAATTGGGACAGTGCTTCACCTACAGAAAAACTTGCATGGAAAGATTTCTTTGAAGTTCTTGTTAAGAACGATGCTATTTTTAAAAGTGTTTCAGCTAAAACGAATAACTTTATTGGGCAATTTACAAGACAAGGTTTGGTTGTAATTTTACCTGAAAAAGAAAGAAAGAAGTTTAAAGCAGAAAGAGCTGTTTTAAACAGAGTCATTTCACACCCATCTGAAATGAAAAATTTCCCTGATATAGATTTTAGAAAAGCTGACAGTTATGTCTTTATTGGGTGGAGTGATGCAAATGAAGAAGAAAGAGAGGAATGGAGGAAATTCCATTCTATGTAAAAAAATCTTACCTGAAGGAATTATACCTCCTGATCTTTTAATCAAGTTATATAAGAAAGATATGACTTGTATAAGTGAATGTCAGGAGTGGGTAAAGAAATATGGGTTAACTATATTATTTGCTCGTGGTATAGCTAAAGGGTGGGAAGATGTTTATATGGATAATAATGGAGAGATTTGGATATATGACGAATCTCAAACAAATTATCCATCAGTAAAAGAGTTAAGAAAAGAAGCATCAAAATATGGCTTAGAGGTATTACAAGAAGTAATATGTCTAGGTAGAAGTAAAAAAAAGATACTAGATTTTCTTGAAAACATAAAAAATAATGGTAATATACATCTAGGTATAGATGATACCAACAAACCAAATAATAAAAATGGAGATAAAAATGACAATTAGTCAAAAACTCGCTGAGATTCAAAATCTCTTAACTTCAGTAGCCCCTGAAGCAACCAAAGTAGATAACGGTGTTAAGATTTCTGCTACACGCGTTCGTAAAGCTCTTCTCGAATCTATTAAGTTAGCTAAAGAACTAAGAGTTGAAGTTCTAAATTCTGTTAAGAAGGAAGAACCAAAGGCTTAATGTTTTATACATTTCTTCTTGCGTTATAGATTTTTCTTTAATAAAACCCTCTTTAATTAGAGGGTTTTGTTATTTAAAGAGAGAAAAAATTACTATGAATATTATTATAGGTCTTATATGCTTATACCTACTAGGTTGGGTTTATTGCTGTATCAAAGTAGATGAACTTTATTTTAAATATAATAAAGAAAGTTTCACTCTTATGAAAATCAGCGTCATCCATTACTTAATTTTCTTCTTCACTTGGCATATTGAATATACCCAATCTCTTAAAGATTATAAGAAATGGGAAGATAAATGGGTAAATAAAGCTCTTAAACAAGTAATATAAGCTGTATGATATAATCATATTAAAAAAGGTGAATTAAAATGATGCTACTTGAACCAAGAACTGAATTTGATCCATGTGTTGTAGGTGAATGTTATAACACTGGTAAAGCTATCTATGACACTGAACTTGTCCTAGAAACTCTAATGAGAATTTATGAACTGACTAGAGAAGATGCTCTCGATTGGTTTGAGTATAATATCTTGAGGTCTTTACCCTATCATGAAGATAGTCCACTCTTTATGAATAAAGATTTTGAGTTAGAAGAATGATAATCTACTTAACTATAAAAAAATTTGAAGATGTAGAAAAACTCTATACTAATTTAGGTTTAGATATACCCACTAAAGAAAAAGAGTCTTATATATTAGAGTGTGATTTAAAGTTAAGACAAAAACTATATTCTCAAGATTGGTTTTTTAAAAGTAAATTCAATAAAATAGAATTAGGAAAATCAGAAGAAACAATCCTATATCTGTCTTCTGATGGAATTGAAGAATTTTTAGAAGATACAAGGTTTCATTTTAAGAATGATTTAAATGTATGGGTGTGGGTAAATCAAGAAGGATTAAAAGTATCAATGAAAGAATCAGATACTAATGCTTTGAAATGGATAGACAAAAGATGGTCTAAATATGCTACAACACCCATAGTGGATTGGTGTTAAATAAGACCCGCTTCTTCGGCTAGGTCTTTATCGGCAGTAGATTGTGTTTTACCACCACTTAAAAAACTATATATACGAGCTATTGCCCATTGTTGAGCAGTAGCACCAGGTCTATGTCCTGTTGTCCATGCTTTCAATCCTCTATCCCATACTTGTTCTAAAATACTTTTACTTACACCTGAAACTTTAGAGGCGGCTGCTAAGTAATCTTTTTTACTTGTGCCTTTAAGTTCTTCTCTAATTTTCTCAGCTACTTCTGTTTTAGAGTATTGGCTTTTTCTAGTAGTAGCATCAGCATCTGACTTAAAAGGTTTATATAATTTCTTAGGGTCAGTCTCATCTTTTCTTTTAGCTATTTCTTTAGCTCTCTCTGTCCTCTCTTTACCTTTAAACCCACTGAGGTATTTTTTAGGAAGACCTTGATCTTTTTTCTTAGCAATATAAATTCTTGCTATTTTTTGTGCCATAGTTTCCATTTTAGATATTCCTTTTATGTATTATATATACATACACACTTTTTATAAAAGGATAAAAGCAATGGATTCTCTTGAACTCTCTACTTTAAAACTTGAATTATTGAATATAGCTCAAGATTTAGTTTTAAGTATATATAAAGGCACAGCTAATGATATCTCGGAAGAAGAGATGACATTTGAAATAATAGGAATTGCAAACAGATATTATGAATTTGTAGGAGAAGATGATTTGAAATTTAATATTCTAATCATAGCACACAACAGAGTCATGGAAACAGATTGTGCTTTTTTGGAAGAGAAAGCACAATCTGTTTTAGACATAGCTACTAAATACTTAGCTTATACTGATAACTGAATACTGTTAACTACTAACTTTTATACTGATAACTACTTAACTATACTAACTTATATACTGTTAACTGATAACTACTAACTATACTGATAACTACTACTACTTTTTTAAAAGTAGTGATATATATCTTGTAGCCTCACCATATATCAGAGTGAGAGGAAAAACCTATCTTGTTAGATAGTAAGCTACATCTATGATAATAAACACACCTAAAATAAAAGTCAACTATTTTTTACCTTTATTTTTCTTTAATTTACCATATTCTTTAACATCCCATTTCTTGTCATGATTCACTTCATAATACAACTCATTATAGTCTTTTTTAGCTGTAGTATCATTTGTCTTACCCTTCCCAAAAAAACCTTCTCCATAAGGAGTGTTTGTGACAGGTGAATATTCTGTCTGGTCTTTATTAACACCTTTAGCATATAATTCTTCCGCTAAAAGTTCTGCCTCTAAATCAGCTAATTTAACTTTTAAACTAGCAAGTCTCATTTGTAATAATCTACGATTCATTTTTGCTTCCTTATTAAGATGACACCAATAACAAACCTATAAATAAAAAAAAAAGGTCTAGTGCTACTTAAAACACTAGACCTTCACTATAAGCCAATATTCTCTTCAAAGCCTATATACAAATATAGATATAGCACACTTTTATAAACTTGCAATTATTTTTTTAAATTTATTTATCACCTACTTTTAAGTATCTTTTTTTTCAGGAGTTTTTCACATGAAAACACTACTTCTACTGCTATTCTTGTTTATACCGATAAACCTACTAGCATCTCCACTCTCCATTACACCTATACCCTGGGTGCAATCAAACCCCAATATCCCACACATAGCTCTTAATGGTCTCCCCACCCATTTACAAGCTATCGCTGAAGGTGGTAATTGCAACTCTTACTCTTATAGATGGGATATAAATTCAGATGGCGATTTTAACGACACTAATGAGAACTCTATCTCTATTAACAAAAATGCCTACTTTGCACCTCTCCACCTTGAAACCACTCTCCCTAATGCTCTCGGTAATACCTATATATACCCTAAAGTAGAAGTTACTTGTGGTCAAGAAATATCTACTGCTACATACCCCATTGAAATTATCGTAGATGGTATCTGTAATAACTATATAAACGACCCTAATAATGCTAATTGTGGCAATGATGGCAATTTATCCTACACTCGTAAGATGTACTCTAATAGAGCCATTGATAATTCTATGTGGTATCTATTCAGACAAGCCATTCATAAAACTAATGACTCTCTCCTACATGATGAACACCTTTGTTATATTCCAGGTAATCAAACTCTCTATACTACAGGACACACTCTTAATGTCTTTCTCAGAAGAGGTCATGGTTATGGTGCTAATAGGGATAATGACCCTTATTATAGAAACTTAACTCAATGTGGTCTCCACTCTATACTTGCCACCATGCAACTTAAAAACATAGGTTTCACCGATACCGATACTCTAGGCAATCAAGGTAAAGGTATGGAATTTGTAGCTTTGAATAATCTTAATGCTTTCTTTTGGGCAAGTTACGAGTCTACTGCTTGGGCTGAACCTCTCGCTAATTTTGGCAATCCTGATTATATATCTCCTGTAGGTCGTGATGGTATATATAACACCACCCTTAAAAATATAGGTCAAGACCTTATTGATGGTTTATTACAATGTACTACTTCTGATGGTGCTTGGTTTTATACTTGTATGAATATGACAGGTGTAACGGATGATGCTTCGACTAATGGCTGGGCTCCTGAAGCTATCAGACTCCTTAAAAGAAAATTCTATAATATAGATTACGATTCTTTTAAAAATAAACAACGAACATGGCTATCCATACACTGCCCTAATGGTGTTTGTGCTTATGACGGACCTGGTCCTAAATTAGCAGGTAACACCCTTGTAGGTTATGGATGGACTGAAAATGAGGAGATAAATACAAATGCTCAAGTATCTAGTTCTGTCAATGCAATTCAATCTTGGTATCTTACTGATAGTAACCATTGGGGTTTATACTATGTCTATGCTACTACAAAGGGTCTTAGGTCCTTTACTCCGGAAATAACTTATTTACCTAATGGAACTCATTGGGCTAATGAGTATATAGACTTCTTTCTTACAGGCAAAAATAACACTAAAAACTCTAATGGTGCTTCTAAACAACTTAATAATGGAACTTGGACTTGGGCAGGGAACTGGCCCTGGGCTGGTTCTTTTTCTACTAATGAACGAACTGCTGTCACTGCTCAAATTATCCAATCTTGGCTAGAGGTACAACCCTATGCAAAAGCATCCCCTCAACTCATATCTCCTAATACACCTGTTGTTTACGATCATAGCTGGTCTTATTCTCTGGACCCTCAAGTCTCTATTTCATCTTTCAGGTGGAATGTTATTGATTATATTAATCCTAGTCTTCCTTATTGTTCCATAGACATCACTAATAACTGCAATGAAGACCTTAATAATAACAACATTGTGGACGAAAATGAGATAATCTGGGATTTCACCACTACTGACTTAAACCAAACTTTCTCTTTCACTTACACTCAAGATGTCGCTTGGGGTGAAATTAAAAAACAAAAAATCATCCTCCAAACAATAGATAATCTAGGTCGTATTGTTGAAGACTCAGACTCTGTTGAAATTAAAATCTCTAAATTTAACCATGCCCCTATCGCTGTCCCTAATACCTATACAGCATATAATAAAGCTCCCTTAACTCTTGATGCTTCTAATTCCTACGACTCAGATATTTCTCAAACACCTTTTCCTGGTGATACTAATAGACCTCAAGGTATTCAAGACTCTATCACCGAAATCTCTTATGATACTGATCGTGATGGTGTTTATGAAACAATATCTAATCCTATCACTATAACACTAAATACTACACTTGAAAAAATCACCATACCTTTTAAAGTCTGTGATGATGGTCAATGGACTAATTTATGTAAAGATGATATTGAAAATAAAGACTGCTCTCTATGTAGCTACTCTTCTATGACTATAAATGTCTTACCTAATACCTTACCTCCTATTATCTCTACTGAAACTAATCTTGTTTATACAAGTGATACTATTCTTATTGACCTTAGTGGAACTACTGACCCAGAGAATTTAAATATCTCTACTAGTGCTGAGATTGTATTCGGTAATGGAACTCTAACTAAAGTTAATGACCTCTTATATACCTATACTCCTAATGGTGATGGTTTTAGAATAGACTCTATAAAAATTATAGCTACTGACGAGGGTGGTTTATCAAGTGAAAAGACTATATATATTGAAGTTCCTAATATACCACCTGTCATATCTAATCCTAAAATAGAACACCTTAATTTACCTCCTGTTGTCTTAGATGTAGTAAATACTGAAATAGGTAATGGGTGGTATAAAGTAGATGTATTTGCTAGACCTAATCCTATTGTTAAAGTTAAAGCTAGTGTAGATATATATGACTATGACCTATTCTTATCTACTGATTTTATATATCAAGGGAATGTCTATAACTTTGAAACAAGTCCTTATGAAACAGAGTATCTCGAATCTATGGGGAGTGGTTTATTTAGTGTAGATAGTAGTGATGGTGTAGATATAAGCACTTTAGATATACCTTTTAGCAATTTGCCTTTAGCTTCTTATTTGTCTTATACAATAGATGTAAATAAAGACGGCATTATAGAAGTATTTAATGGCAGTCTTAATACCTATACTTATAAGACAAACACTGACTTTACAGATATAGATATTAAGGTAAAAGACAACTTAGGTCTAGAAAATGTATTAACAGAGTCTTTTAACACAAGAAATGAATTGCCTGTCCTAGAGAGTGTCCGTATAATAAAAAGTGATTGGCAAGTCTTATTTATTATAAATGCTACCGATAAAGATACTTTAACCTATACTTTAGAAACTGGTGATGGTACAGTAATAAACAATAATGATGGTATCTTTTTATATAACTATTCTGACTATAACACCTATAATCCTATTGTAAAAGTAACAGATAGTCGTGGTGGGGAAGTTTCTTTAACCCTAGAAGAAATCTCATATAGAGAAAATCTAGCTCCTGTTATAAACAATATCACTACATTAGTCGGTTATGGTGGTTTAGTCAGTTTTATTGTAGAAGCTACTGATGAAGAACAATGGTCTTATTCTGTATATAAAGACGGAATTGAACTTATAGGTGATATTATTAAATTAAATTACTCCCCTAACCCTCAAAATTTAGTAATAAGAGTAGAAGATATACTAGGAAAATATAGTGAAATGGCTATTTCAGTGGTCACTGCGGACACCCCCACCGAAGTCAACCTAAATCACTTTAAAGGTCAAGATGTCTATATATTCTTATGTAATGCTACTGATAGAGATACTGATTTATTGACTTATATCTGGGAAGTAGATGGACAAATTGTTAATGAAACATCTAATAATTTGATACAGCCTTTAGATACCTTGACTAGTCATATTATATCAGTAAGAGTTATAGATACATGGTCAAGTATAGAAGTTATAGAGAGTGTAGAAATACTAGGTGAAAATAATCCTATTATCACATCTATAAGTGAGATCATCGAGCCTAGTGGTTATATAGAACTAAGAATAGACTCAGATGCTACATCTTATATTGTAGATTGGGGTGATGGTGTTATAAATAATCTCACTACTCATAAATATAGTCATATAGGCACATATACTTTAAAGGTGAAGGGTTATAAAAATAACCTAGAATCTAATGAGATTGTAAAAGATATTATTATCACAGATAGAGAACCTACACTAGATAACCTATATGTAAATCAAATAGGCAATACAGCTTGGATTGAAGTCTTTGTAAATGAGTCTGATACTGAAGACTTGAGATATAGTTTTGATCTTAATAATGACGGTACATGGGAATATGAGAATAGGAGAAGTAATAGGACAACCTATTTACTTAATAGAAGTGGAGTATTTACAATAGGAGTGAAAGTATTAGATACATGGTCAAATATAGAGACTTCATTTATAGAGACTTTTGAAATAGAAGAATGGGAAAATGGGGTAGATAATATACAAGTATCTGAAGGTGATTGTGTATGGTTTAAGGCTGATGGTTTAAGTGCAGTTAAAGTAGATTATGCTAGATGTTCTAATAATGAGAATAATGGGGATATAGCATATACATGGAGAGTCAATGGGGAAGACTTGTATGGTAGTGAAATAGGATATGTATTTGAAGATGATGGCATTTATGATGTGTCCTTAAACCATAATGGTGTAATATCACGAATACGAGTCCATGTAGAGAATGTAGCACCTGAATTTATAAGTGTCCCTGATAGTGTAGTAGTAGCAGGTAATAAGTATAAATATGATATAAGGGTAGTAGATAAAGGAGCGACTGATATAATAGAAGTTTTATTAGGTCAAGGAGCACCTACTACAATGGAATTAAAGACAGGTGTAGAAGAGGGAGCATGGTCTTTAGAATGGAATGTGGCAGATAATTTAGGTGGTGGTGAAGCTAGTATAGTCTTAATAGCAGAAGATACTCATAGAGAAGAAGGATATGTCACAAGAGATGGTGGAAGAACAGAACAAAGATTTAGAATAAGGATATTGAATAAAGAGATAGTAATTCAAGATAAAGGAGTAGTTCAAGATAAAGGAGTAGTTCAAGATAAAGGGATAGATGACTATAAGGTAGAAGATAAAGATTATAAGATGGAAGAGAGAGATAATAGAGTAGTAGAGAAAGACTATAAAGTTAAAGATATGGGAGTCCAAGACTATGTGATAACAGATGACTTGAATTTAAGTAGATTTAGGGGAAATCCTAGTGGGTGTAATAGTAAAGATTTAACAATAAGTCTAAATTTGGTATTATTGTTTATAGTCTTATACATACTGAGGAAAAAAAGATGTACATGATATTACCTGGAGAAGTTATAAAAATAGATATGGATGGCGACTATATTGAAAAAATATACCAGCCCCTAATAATAGAAGATGGCATAGAATATGATTTAGTCAAGACACCTGAATTGACTTTAGAAGTATGGTTTGATAACACTAGTTATCTATTAAACGATAAAGAATATGTCTTTTGTAGTAAGATTACAGGGGATTATATAGTAGTTCCTTATGATAAAGTGAAATATCAATAAAAGAGATAAACCAAGAGCATGACCATTAGAGTTGCCATAGTAAAATAGAATAAGGGCAAGAAATCTAAATTGGGTGTTTCTTTAACATATAAGATAAAGGTACAGCTTATATTTACATTAAAGTCAAAATAGCCACTAGCTTGGTTTTTATCTAAGATAAGCATAGTAGAATGGTCAAATTCTATATAATCAGGTTCTCTACTTCTAAAGAGGGTCTTCCAAGTAATTTCATTCCCATAAAAGAAGTAAGCTAATTGTATATCTGAAAGAGATAAAATATAATCCATATCTTTTTTAGGGCAGTGTCTTATATGGTAAGTCCTAACAATAGTTATTCTTGTATATCCTGTGAGAGTATAATTTATATGGTGGGGGGTGTAGAGAATTCCTTCTTGTCTAGATTCTGCAGTTATTTTTATATTCATGATTCCTCCTATATAAAAGGAGGGAAATTATATAGATATAGTATCGTTCCCAACGGGATTTGAACCCGTGTTACCGCCTTGAAAGGGCGATGTCCTGACCGAGCTAGACGATGGGAACATTAAAGAATGTAAGTGAGAGATTTGAACTCCCATCACCATAAGTGGCATTTTTACAAGTTAAAATAACTTACATTCTCTATTGTTTTCAACTCAACCAAACAAATAATTACCCCTTCTAGAAGAAAGGTAAAAACTAAAAGGGATTCATTTGATCAAGTATTTTATACCATAAAAAAGATACACACACAAATAAAATTACATAATGTTATTGATATATTTAATCTCTCTAGGTTTCACTACCACTTCTTTCTTAGAGTAATGAGCATACGCTATTGTGGCAAGAATAATAACAATAGCTGTGTAATTAGCTAACTTAGAAATTTGGCTTGTAGATAACATAATCTATGCTCCTTATATGTGAGTGTTATATATACATACTGACATGGATAAAATTAAATATCAAATAATTCTCTCATAGATGGTTTTAAATAATCTTCTATCCTATCTAATGCAAATTGCCTATACTCTTTATCTATATCATAACCTATATAATCTAATCCCTGTTTTAAAGCACCTATTGCACTTGTACCTGACCCCATAAATGGATCTACTAAAACACCTTCCTTAACACCACTAAACTTTATACAATTTCTAATTAAGTCAATAGGAAAAGTAGCTGGATGACTACCCCTATGCTTTTCTCTATTTGCAATAGTATCATAAGGAATAAACCAAGAATTACCCCTACATCTTTTATCTAATTTAGGTTTATTCTCTAGTCTTTCTTCTAGTTCTTTTTCAAAATCTTCTTTTACATCTTCAGTAGCATTATTATTAAAATCTATAATGTTATCAAACCCATATTTTTTAGCTAGACGACCACGAACTCTACTACTCTTATCTATGTTATCGTCATACATATAAGGAACACCTACTGCTAACCTATCACAGATTACATTACCTGTTTTAGTAAAGTGAAATAGGTGTTCCCATGTAGGATTAGCAAACCTATCACTATTTATAGGTTTAAAATGACCTGAAGTAATTGTCCTAATAGATATACTTTTCACCCAATTAAAATTATTCTGTAAAACAAAGTGTTTTCTAGCTACTTGAGCTACATCCATTCCTATCCAGGGGTCTATATTACTATAACCTACATTAAGCCAAAAATGACCTTCATCTTTAAGACAATGTTTAACTGCTATAAATACATTATCTAGCCAATCTAGGTATTCTTGGCGAGGTTTATTATCTTCATAAGTCCCATAATCTATACCTAGATTATAAGGTGGTGATGTTGTTATAATGTCTATGGATTTTGCAGGAAGGGATAACATACCCTCAACGCAATCTTGTAAGTGAATAGTGTTTAATTCCATTTTGTCTTTGGTCTAGTTTAGGTAAAAGGTAATAAATAGTATTATATTATACTGACTATATCTTATATTTTAAATGGGTCGTCTGGGACTCGAACCCAGAACCTGAAGATTAAAAGTCTTATGATCTGCCGATTGATCTAACGACCCACATGGAAAGAATAGGATTTGAACCTATGAAGATCTTGAGACCGACAGGTTTACAGCCTGTATCCTTTAGCCACTTGGTTATCTTTCCATATAGTGCTTATATAACAACCTCTCTCAAACTTGTCAAATTTTATTCAGAGGTAAGATAACCCCAATTCTTACCATAGTAGTCATACCTACCCCTCCAACCTACAGGACCTACTCCTAATTTAAAATGTCCAAAAAAAGTCTTATATAAATCTTCTTTGGGAATAGAATCTAAATTTTTCTTCCCATAAAAGAAAGGTATCTTAGGATTAAACTTCTCTGTTTCTACTTCTACAGAAGAAACATCTTTTTTTAGGATGTATGTTGTTTTCAAATTCTTCTCTAAATCTAAAACAATCACATAAAGATCGGTATCCTTTAATCCAACAGTAAAAAGTAAAGATGCCTTTAATTTACTTCCTACTTCTATTTGAAGACCTTTTATAACATTAGTTAAAGGCAAACCTAAATCCTCCCCACTATAGTTGGCAATAGCATACCAACTATTTCTAATATGAGCCATTTTACCGTCAAGTCGGATGCCCCTATCACCTATACCATTCCTAAATACTTCAATCATTTTGATTTCTCCTTCTATAAAATTAGAAAATGATGTTATATATTATATTATTAGAAGAGAGACAACTCGAAATAATATAGGTAATTTATTCTTTAATAAATCCCCACCTATTACGATACTTATATCGTACAGCATAACCTAAGGGACCCACTCCTAATTTAAAATGTCCAAAAAAAGTCTTATATAAATCTTCTTTAGGTATAGGATCTAAGGTTTTCTTCCCATAAAAGAAAGGTATCTTAGAATTATATTTCTCTGTTTCTACTTCTACAGTATCTACATCTTTTTTTAGGATATATGTTGTTTTCAAATTCTTCTCTAAATCTAAAACAATTACATAAAGATCGTTATCCTTTTCTCCAACAGAGAAAAGGATTGTTGGTTTTGTTTCAGAACCTATTTCAAGTTGACAACCCGTATGGATTTGACTGAAAGAAACACCAAAACCAGGACTATTACCATACCAACCTGTTTTAATATTAGCTACCTTGTCTTCAAATCGGACACAATCATAACCTATACCATTTCTAAATACTTCAATCATTTTAATGTCTCCTTCAGAGATAACTCGTTAGTCCTTAATGATACCCCACTGATTACTATTTCTAGAATACCTTGCACGATAACCTAAGCGTCCTACACCTAATTTAAAATGACTAAAAAAAGTCTTATATAAATCTTCTTTAGGTATAGGATCTAAATTTTTCTTCCCATAAAAGAAAGGTATCTTAGGATTATATTTCTCTGTTTCTACTTCTACAGAAACAGCACCATTTTTTAAAATATATGTTGTTCTCAAATTCTTCTCTAAATCTAAAATAACCACATAAAGGTCGCTATCCTTTTCTCCAACAGAGAAAAGGATTGTTGGTTTTGTTTCAGAACCTATTTCAATTTGGCAACCATTACGATTTTGAGCAAATGAAACACCTAAATCAGGTTTTTTATAAGTGGTATCATACCACCCTGTTTTAATATTAGCTACTTTGTCTTCAAATCGAATACAAGCATACCTTACATCTATACCATTTCTAAATACTTCAATCATTTTTATACCTCCTTCTATAAATCAGAAAATGATGTTATATATTATATTATTAGAAGAGAGATAGGATAAGAGGTTTTACATACTTTAACATTAAACTTGAACCTATTGATGCCCCTATCGCTTGACTTAATCCTATGACTATTCTTTCTTTCTTCGTATTTGCATTTACAAATAGAAAAGACATACATAACCAAGTTATCTGACTTGAAAACCCTGTTACCATTTGAGTTAGAAACCAATCATGTGTCATAGCATAATGATCAAGGGAAGATACTAAATCACCTAATAAGACTACAAACATAGATAAGAATATTGTCCTATACATGACATTCTTCTTACTTAGATATTTCTTTTCAAACTCTTCTTCTAACTTAGTTTGTTTCTCAATATAGTCTTCTACCCATTTAGTTTGTCGCTCATCATCACTCATATAATAGCTCCTTTAAAAGATTTGATACCTAAAAGTTTTGATACCACTCGCCTTCAACATTTGAAATAATATTTGTATCTATATCTACATTTAATCCCATTTCATTATATTTAAGATCAGAGTAAAATTTATAAAATTCTATGTCTTTAGAGTAATAGTGAAAATTCATTTTAAACATATGGTTTATTCTATCTATAATGAGATTTGCCTTATCCATTTTTAGTAAGGGAATATTAGATACCTTAAAATCAGATGTCCCAAAAACATATTTAAGAGAGATAGAAACTTCATAAAGATAGAAGGTTAAGGAGTGAGCTATAAGGTAGGAGGATGGCATGATAGGTGGGGGTTTTTCTTTTAATACTCTTTTTATATTCCTAATATTAGTAAGCCCCATATTGTTCGGCAAAACAATATAAGGCACTTCCCATTTATGACCTTCACAACAAGGATCAACCATGAGTTCTCTCGATAATAATACCATTCCAATTTTTTCTCAAGAAAAAATAGCTAAATCCCAATCTTTTTGTTCTTCTCTTATCCCACCCACTCCTCTTGAACCATTTATAGGCTCTGATGACTTTTACCACTTCACCTATATCACCATCTGTAACACCACACATAAATTCTATATAGGTAAACATAGCACTAAAAATTTATATGATGGCTATATAGGCTCAGGTCATATCTTTCGTAGAGTCAAAAAACAAGGAGGGACTTCTTTTACTCGACATATAATTAAATTCTTTAATAGCGAGAAAGAAGCTTTTATACATGAAGGACAAATACTCACAGAAGATGTTATTAAAACATATAAAGACAATCTTGGTATGTGTTACAATCTTAAATCTGGTGGCAATGGTGGAACAGTCTATATTAGTGAAGAAACTAGAAATAAATTAAGAGAAGCTAAAGAAACACCTGAATCTAAAGCAAGATATAAAGACCCTGAGTATCGAGCTAAATTAAGAGAAGGTCAAAATAGACCTGAAGTTAAAGCTAAAATAAAAGAATCTTTAAAAGAAACATATGCTTCTACTGAGTATAAAGAAAAGATGAGAAATTCATCTTTAGAAGCACTTGCAAAGAAACCACTCTACCTACCCAACTCAACTGAAATTGTAGAAATTCACAAAGATGATATTCTCTCTAAACTTAAAGATGGTTACAGATATGCAGGTAAAACTGCTGGTATCTATAACCCTTCCACTGATGAAAGTAAAAATATTCAATTCTTCTCTAAACAATGGAAGATTAAAGACTTTGAAGGTCAAAATATTAACTTGATTAACCACCTAGAATCAGGGTGGGTATTCGGATGGTACAATAGATAATTTGAATGGGCCTGCTGGGGATTGAACCCAGGACCTTTGCTTTATGAGAGCACTGCTTCTAACCACTGAGCTACGGGCCCGTATTGTGGTAGTAATATACCATAGAAAAAGAGGTTTGTAAAGATAATATTTCATTTATGGTATGGTATATATAAGTGTTGAGAAGACGACAGGAGTTTAGAATGACACAGAACGCACAGCAATTATCATATGAATCAGATTCAGAGTCAGAATATAAATTTAATCATATTTTGGCTAGTTTTGCACCTTTATTAGCTCAAGCCTTTGGGATTCCGAAGAGTGATCTTCCAGATCAAGAAGAATTAATGGAAATAACGGAAATATCTTACACTGTAGGCACTATCAAGAAAATAAAAAAGCCTCACAAGAAGGTTCATTATTTATTGCCTAAGCATACAACACCAAGCACAGCACTTGCATTGTTTTGTTATATAGTATTAGTGAAGAAGTTTCCTGATATGATATTACAGGAAAAGAAATTTCATGCAATGAAGTTTCTTTTCCGTAGTCATTTAACAGAAGAATTATATCGTTTAGCAAAGATACAAACAAAGTTGTTTAATGATATAAGTTTTAGAGGAGAAACAAGACAAGTTAATTTCGCTATTGGTGTAGCTAGTTATCTTTATTTTGAAAAATTTTTTACAGATGAAGGAAGACAAAATTTATTAAAGAAAGAGTATCCAATATATTCTTTCTTTAATAATGCTTTAGAGAAAAGTAAGCCAAAACCTAAAATAGGTTTTGGTATTCCAGAGACACTAGAGTATATCAATATAGAGGATGCCCAACCTGTAAAACTAAATCTTTTAGAGTTACCTGCCAGAAGTTTCCAAAGTGATTCTAATATTAATTCATATTTTGATTTTAGTACAAGTATAAGAAATAAAGATGGAGAAGAAGAATTTCCCCCTACCTATGTAGTTAAAGCTGCTAATGAAGAAATGATTCGTGTTTTAAATCAAGGTAGAGGTATCGACTTTGATTTAAAGAATGATTTTAATATTATCACTATAAGAGAAAAAATAGAGGATCCTGATCTTAAAAATATTCTTATGGGGACAGCAATATATGAAAAAG
>JACCDO012074242.1_pt1 | contig 34113 bp, 40 predicted proteins | sample 7446101 | NCBI WGS metagenome assembly JACCDO01 (sample SAMN15323440, study PRJNA562643) | freshwater metagenome | isolation source: river surface water | place: USA:Blue River Watershed | collected 2017-08-16 | reverse complement strand
TTCACAACTTATTGAATCAATTTCAATATTCATTATATAAAAGTCATTTAGTGTTTTCATTGACTCAATCATATTATTCATATCATTTGTATCTTTACAATAAACAATAACTTTTCTTGAACCCTTGTTTGCTATACATGAATATAAGAAATTACATCTATTCTTAATTTCATTATCAATTTCATAAATTGATAGTTCTCTATCTAATTCTTCATTATCTTCATGTATTGATGGTAACCAAATTCTATAATCACAAATATATTCATTTGCAATTGCATCTGTAAAATTCATTTGATATACAATTTCACCAAATAATTCACAATTATTATTTTCATAATCACTTGATTCATCATATTCAATATCATAAATTCTGGGTGTTGCTGACATAAATAATATTCTATGATTTGATTTTAGTAATTTATATATATAATTGTTATCATCACTAATATTAGCTTTTGATAAATTATGAAATTCATCAATTATAAATAATGGATCTTTGAATAAATTTAAACATTCTGATATTAAATCCATTGAATTATAAGTACATGAAATTAGAAAGTTATTATTAGTCTTAATAAAATTTTCAATATAAATAATTTCTCTTATTCCATCACTATCAATCAATAAACTTTTTGATTTATCATAACCATATTCAATAAATCTTTGCAAATTTTGATTCGCAAATTCTCTTAACGGTGATATAATTATTATTTGATTATAATCATTTGATATTAAATAACTAGTATAAGTTTTTCCAGTTCCACATGGAAGTGATAATATACCTCGATTATTATTAGTATAATAATTTTTGAATCTATTATATGCTTCCAATTGATATTCATATGGTAATATTATTTTATTTTCATTTTGATTATCATTAGTATCATTATAATAATCATGATTATCATCAAATGGTAATTTAATGAAATTAATTTTATTACTATTTTGATTACTATTTTGATTAATATCTAATAATTGTGATAGATCATTTGTACAATCAATATTGGTTACAAATGAACTTATTTTTGATGTATAATTAATTGGATTAGATAATTTATTGGTATAATAAATATATGTATTGATATTATTATTTGCAAATGCAGTTCTCATCATAATACCTGCAATATCATTAACAGTTAATCCATTTGAATAACCATTTTTACATTGTACAATTGAACATTTATTATCGCTTTCTGTTTCAATTTGAATGATATCTATACCAATATCTCTATAATTATGAAGATGTCCTTCTTTTATTTTGATATCTTTTCTCATTAATCTTAAATCATTATGTGAATGAATAAGATTATTTGAAATTAATATATCTTCAGGACATTCATGCCATAAATAAGCATTCTTATTCAAATTATTAATTATAAGATTTTTAATGAATTTTTCATAATTCAAACCTTTTATTTGATTATTCATAATATCATTTAATTAATCATTTCTAATCAATTTTTAAATTAAAAAAAATTGATTTATTTTATTTGTTAATTTTTATTACCTATTATGAAAATTGGAAAATGTTTTAATAATGCAAAAATTTATATCATAAAATTCATAAACAACGATAATCATATTTATATTGGAAGTACTATTAGAAGTTTAAAAACACGATTTGCAGGTCATAAGAATTGTAAAAGCCAAACTTCTATTTCAAGATATGTAAATGATACTTATGATAATAATTGGAATCTTTGTAATATTGAATTATATATGGATTATCCATGTAATAGTAATCGCGAATTAATTAAAAAGGAATATCAAATTATTAATAAATTTGCTAGAAATAAAAAGTTTAATGTTTTAAATATTAATGGTAATAAAAGTAAAAAATGACTTTTAAGATTTCAGTTTCTTTAGTAATTAACAATAATGGTTACAGCTCATGAAATTCAAGCAATGCTTATATCATTCATAATTGATAAAATGAATAATCATGATAATGGCAATAATGATGAAATCATTGATGAATTATGCGATGTTCATTCAGACCTTACTAATAATCGTGCATTATCATCTAATGATTTTAAATTGATCTTTAATGAACTCGAAAGTGAATATTTCATTTCAATTAGTCTTATCGAGATCAATAATGGTAATTATATGATAATTAAATATAATGATAGAAATTATGTAATTAAATTTATTGAGAACGACATTTTAAATTATCATCATCAATTCCTGATATCTAAATATTAACAGGAAAGAAAAATTGAATTTTTATTTTTAATTTTTAATTAGCAAATGACCTCTAAATTATCAAAAAAACAAATGATTAATGATATTAATGTATTCTTTCTAAAACAAGGAAAAGTTTGCGAAGGTAATATCTATAAGGTCTCTAAAGCAAAGTTGCTTGAAATTATTATAGAGAATGATATTCCTCATATCAATAGCGATGATCTTAAGAATGAGATTGAAGAAACCGAAAAATTCAATTATTATCTTGAAATTATTCATCATAATTTTATGAAATATAAGAATATATCTGTTCAAATTATTGTCGACATCCATAATAATAAAAATTTAAATTCAAGTGATCTTGAAAAAATAATTAAAGATCATAATATTAAATATGAAAATGATACTAATGAATTAAAAGAACTTGTAACAGGTATTGTAAATCTTATTAAAAAATATCATCATACTAAAATTCCATATAAAACTATTCCTGATATCATTCAAGAATTATCATCAATTGCAAATTATCATCAATGATTATATCAATGATTATTATCAATGATTGCATCAATGATTATTATCAATGATTGCATCAATGATTATTATCATTTATTATAATAGATAATATTCAATGTTAAAATTGCACCTTCATTTTATTTTCATGATTATAGTTTTTGTTGTTTCAACTATTAATGCATTATATATCATAGGTATTGAGGATGGAAATGCTTTTATGAAACTATTATCAATAATTCTCATTTTTGTTCTTATTTATCTTGCTAATTTTAAAGGTACTTTTCTACCTTTCTTAGCTGATTCCGCATTTCCAGTTGGATTAATTCCAAATGAAATGTATCCTCCTAAATCTAATTTTGAAATTGAATTAGATTTTGATTATCCTGATGGTTCTAAAGTTATTTATTGGAGTGCTTATCCAAAAACTGATGATAAAAACTTTATTCATGAAAATCCTACAGATGCCTATGGTGATTATAAAAATAGTGGTGTAGCAATTATTAATAACGGAAAAGCAGTATTACACATTTATTGTCCTAATAAATATAAGGTTCCTACAGGTATGGTTATTGATAAACATATACATTATCGAATTGCTATTAATAATAATCCAATTTTAAGTGATGTCAAAACTGTTTTTATTAAATGTTAATCATTATAACTATTTAAATATTTATGATTATTATTATAATTATAATTATCATAATTATCATTAATGGTTCAATTACTGTCATTTGATATTGGTACTAAAAATATGGCATATTGTTTTGTTACAATTAATGAAAATAAAGAAATATCTTTTAAAACTCTTAACAAAAGTGACTTAAATTTGTCTAAAAAAGCAAATATTCAAAATATTATAGATAATACAATTGATTTTCTTGATAATCTTATTAATCATGAATTAACTATTGATACTAATGATAAATTAGTAGTTCTTATTGAATGTCAAATGACTTCAATTATGAGAACAATTCAAACTACAATTAATACCTATTTTAAAATGCTTAATCGCTATGATTCATATAAAATAGATACTATTTATGTATCACCAAAACATAAATTGAATATTATCAATAAATATCAGGATAAAATTGCTTCAAATTCATATAAGCAAAATAAGATAGATGCAATTTATTTCTGTCAATATTTATTAGAAAACACTTATAAAAATATTGATGAAAATCAAGCTTCAAATTGTGAAGGTAAAAAGAAATTTATTGATATATATAAATCTCTAAAGAAAAAAGATGATATAAGTGATGCTTTTTTAATGGTTATTTATTATTATGAAATGATTATTTTATCTTAATATTAAATAGATATGTCTTCTAAAGGTCAATTAATTATTAATACAAATAACCCTGTTCCTCTCACTTCTAACAACCAAGCTTCAGCAGGTTTCTTTTCATTACTATTTGGAACTTATATATTTCTATTCATAATAGTATGGATATTTTCAGGTCTTGCAGGTTTTATTGCATCATTTATCTGTTTAGGATTTAGTGGATCAGTGTCTGATAAACTGATAGGCATTTTTGTTGCATTCCTATTTGGTCCAATATATTGGTTATATTTTGGTCTCAATAAAGATTATTGCGGTCGCTCACCATCTCGTGTTGCTGAATTTTAACTACTTATCGATTTTCTCATGAATTTAATACTGGTATCATTAAAAATACTTATATTATTTTCTATAATTATTTTTGTTAATTTTAGCCAAAAGGTATCATTTTTATATTCTTTATTTGATCTTAATATTTCATTACATTTATCACTTAACCATTTATAATAATCACATTTATTTTTCATAGTTAATAATAAATAATGTGGATTTAATCGTTTAGATTCAATGAGTGTTTCTAAATAATTAAGAACTATTTTATTTTTAATTTTATTTATTGGAATATAATCCCAATAATTACAGAAATATTTATAATTATATGCATCACATTTAAGTAATCTTTCGCTATTATCTAAGTAAACCTCTTTATCATCAATTATTATAAAATTTAGGTCCTTTAGTTTTAATCGTTTTTTTATAACTTCTATTGATTTTCTATATTCTATTTTTTTACTTGTTTGTACAGTAGTACATTCATGTCTTGTAAATATTGGTCTGTCAAACTTAAAATTAAGGTTTTTTTCTATTAATTCTATTTCCTTTGTTCCCCATTTTTTTTCTGATGCAGTATATATATAAAAGCGAGAATCTGGATAATTTTTAGAAATTGTATGAATAAAATCAGAAAAATAAGGTCTTATTAATTTAGTCTTCTCTTTATACGCATCTTCTAATATCTCATTTATCTTTATTTTAATACCTAATTTTGATAAAATTAGATAAATTTTATATATATCACATTGATATATACAATCACCTATAATAGTTCCATCCAGATCTATTATGAATACTAATGTCATTACTTTTGTATTAATTTAAATATCTATTAATCTAAAAAATGATTTTTATTTATTCATTTATATTTGTCAAATTCAAATGACTGGTATTACATGCAATTTCGCTGCGATCTGTGTTGATCCTGACTGCAAGTTCAATCATCCGATTTCTATCAAGGATCGTAGGGTTGTTCGTGTGTTATATGATGGTATCGTTCGGCCTGATAAGGCTGAGCCGAAGCCTGATAAGCGTAGGGCCAACTGCAAGTTTGGTCAGATCTGTTTCAATGAGGGATGTGGTTTTCGCCATCGTCTTTCGTTTGAACATCGTATGATTCTTGTCAATGGCTTCAATGATGCTAAGCTTAAGTCAATGAAGACTGAGAAGACTGTTGGCAAGCCGAAGAGCCATGAGTTCGTCATTAGTGCAAGGAATGCATTTGACTGTCTCGAGGTCTCTGATGAAGTTGATGAGGTTCCTATGGTTCCTCGCAAGCTGACATGGGATGATATGTGTAGCGAAGATGAGTTGTTTGACGACTTCCCTGCACTTGCTCGTGCTTAGGTGTCGGTGCATAAAAATACTAATTATTTTGGTATTGAGGGTAAATTGATTTTATTTTTGTTTTTATATTTATCTAATAATAATAGATATCATGGCTAATATTGACGATTCAAATATTATTTTAATTCAAGAATTGGATAATACTAAAAAGTTAATTTCAATGGATAATATTATTATTACTTCTACTGATATTTCTCTTTTTAATATTAATAAACCTTCATTAAATGAAGACTTTTATGATACTTATCTTAAAGTTCTTTATGTTCATTTGGTATTATTATTAAATAAAAGTAATAATAGCAAGATAAATATTCAAAATATAGATGATTTAGAATTATTTATGATATATTTAATTTTTCTTGCCATATTTAACTTATCAAATTTAAAATTAATTACTCATGAATATTTAATGAATACCAAACAGCTTTTAAAAACAAAATATGATAACTTTAAAATTAAAAATCGTATACTTAATTTAATTATTGATAAGTTTATTACTGATGAGTTTAATGCTATTAATTTAAATAGTTTAAAACAGAATTTAAACTTAAGTGAGTTTTTACAAGATTTTGATAATTATAAGGAAAAACCTGATGAAACCGGTAATGTTGCAAGATTACCACAACCACCATCACCACCACCACCACCACAATCATCACGACCACGATCACCATCACCACCACAATCAGATTCACCACCACCATCACAATCAGATTCACGACCACCATCACGACCACCATCACCATCACGATCACAATCAGAACCACCACCATTAGAAATATCATCATTACCGACAGGATTATCACGACCACCACCACAATCACCATCACGACCACCATCACCATCACCATCACCATTATCATCAAATGATATTAGAGTTACAGAATGGTTATTTAATAATACTATTATTGTAAATGCAAATGCAAATGAAGGAAATATACAAGTACCATCAAATGATAGGTATATTCAAACCAGATATAAAAAATTTGATGATAAATATTATTTTAATTATGAAGGTGCAACGCCTCAAGGAGTTTATGTAGTTCAAAAACCAGATAATTTTGATGGAGATACAAATCAAAAATTTGGGGATATTTTTTCATTTATTATTGATAATGAGGAAATAATAAATCTACAAGAAAAAAATTTAAAATATGTTAAATTTACTTTCAAAGATACTGAAACTAATAATCCACCTTTTGAAAAACCATTTTTTAATTTAACATTATATTATAATGATGGTGATATTGAAGAGTATGTTATAAAAAATTTTTATTTTAGTGATTTTACTGAAAATGAAGTTGATGTATCTGGAACAATTAAAACAAATAAAAATAAAGAAATTAGAGATATTTTTTGCAAATTTTTTTACCATTTTAATCAATTACTAAAAAGCAAATATCCTGATGCTGATTTTGACAATTCACCATGTTTTCAAAACATACAACAATTATATGTAGGAGGAGGGGATGTTAATTATATAAATCTTATAAGTATTAATATTATTAATAAATTAATACTAGGAAAACAAACTGAAATAGATTCATTTATAATCGAATTTGAAAATTTTAAAAATGCAAATATTAAAGGTAAAGATAAATAAAATTATTCATTTTGCATTTCAATTCTTCTTGAAATTGGTGTTGAATTTATAAGTGTTTTTTTAACATCATTAAATATCATATTATTTCTTTTTATTAGATCTTTAATAGGCTTATATGATTTTTCAATATTATCAAAAACTATTTTTATGTCTTTATGAACTGGTTTTTGATATTTATTATATATGTAAATTAGAAATTGTTTAAATGAAGGAAACTCTTTTTTTTGCAAATAATAGCGAAGATAGTTAATATAAAATGATTGTTGATATTTAAATTCTGTATTATTAATTACCTCAGTTTTGGTTTTCCAATCAGATTCATATAAAGGTCTGAAAGTTTTAGGTGAAATTTCTAAATGTGTATTTTCCCTTATATCATAATCATATAAATCATAAGGATAATTAATTTTCTTTTTAGGGCAAACTTTTTCATTAAAAAGATCTAATATTTCCTCTCTGGTTTTTGTTTGAAAATAATGGGGAAATTCCTTAAATTTATCATTTAATTCATCATTAGTAATTTTAAGATTTATAGGAATTCCCTCAATTGTTTTAAAGAATAAACTAAGGATCTTATTTCTGATTTCAAATTGATTTTGATTATTACTTGATTGTTTTCTTAAATAATTAATAATCTTTCTATCAATTAAATCTTCTGATACCATCCTATAATATTTATTAATTCATTATTTAACAATTATCTTTATATTCAAATTAATTTTTGTTTAATCCAATAAAAATAAAAATTGATTTATGAATATAAAAGTAAAATTCACCAAAGATGAGTTTTCCCTTATACCATCGTAATGGAAATTATTATATGATTGTTGATCGTGGAATGACCTTCAGTTATGTAATTGACTTTCAGAATTTCAATTCGAGATTGATTGGTAATGAAGAGTTGAGTTCTTTTGAAGAGCTCGAGTTTTCAGCTGAAAACCTTGAAAAGGTTCTGAAGGGGGTTAGCAAGAATGGTTTGTTTGATCTTACGAACTTCGATGATTTCAAGTATACTCCAGTTATCCATTCTAGTTTGGGTAGTTATTATGTCAATGATTGGAGGGATATTATGAATGTCATTCGCGATTGCAAGTAATTACTGATACCTCCTTGGTATTATAGTTATACAATTTGAAGGGATTATATTTTTTCAATGGCAGAAAATCACAACTGAGACATCTAAATTGTCCTAGTGAAATTTCAGGGTCATCATGAGTCTGATAGCAACAATTGCAAATTAGGATATATTTAAATTTTTTGGTTTCAACTAAGTAATCTAGAAAGTTATATATATTCGCTAATGGCCAATGTTGAATTACATCTTTTAATATGCAAAGATCTGCTGATTGAATTTCATCTTTATTTTCAGTAAAATCAAGATGAATAAAGTTATATTTAGATTTTGGATATTGAGATGAATTAAAATCAACTACCTTTTTATACACATCATATCCAATATATTTGATATCTAAATCATCATAAATATAAGGTCCACAAAGAAAGTCTCCACAGCCAAAATCAACAACTGTTTTAATTTGATGATCATTTATAAATTTCTTTAAAAAAAGAACATAAGAATCTTTATTATAATTTATACTACTTCCTTCTCCACTACTTCCCATATAATGAAAATTATAGTTATTACCCCAAATTTTATGTTCATAAATATTTGTAAATAAATTTTCCATTTCAATTATATAATTATAACAATAACTAGCATTTATATATCTTTTAGATTTAAAGACTTGAATATTATAATTATGCAAATGAAATTTATTTTATTTTTCTCACTAATAATACAAACCTATTCATATTCAATGATTCCTTTTACCAGAAAAGATGCAATTTCTTTAATATCATCTGTAAGTTTATCTCAGTTATCTCAAATTTCTCAATTATCTCAATTATCATCTTATGATACTAGTCAGAAGCCAATTGTTGTAATTGGAGGTTGTGGATATACTGGTAGTGATTGTGTCAGGACTTTAGTTAATGATCGTAAAATTCCCACTAGAGTTGTATCCAGAAATCCATTTCAATTAGAAAATATATCATATCCTGCATTAATTGATTATAAATATGGTGATGTAACTATTCCAAGCACACTTCCAAATGTTATTAAAGATGCTAAAGCAATCATTTATAGTGTAAATTCAAGAAAAAGAATTAAAACTGATAGTGATATCATACAAACACCAGTAGATGTTAATTATAATGGTTTGATTAATGTTGCTAAAGTTTGTATTGAACATAAAATTCCACGACTAATTGTTCTATCTGCTTTTTGTAGTGATTGTATTAATAAGGATAAAGATAAAGGTGTTAAATTTGATAAGGCATGTGGTCTTAAATGTGATGTTTGTACCACTAAAAATGATGGTGAAAGAGCATTGCGTGAATTATATGCATCAGTTGAATCATCAACTAAAACAAACAAACCATCATATACAATTATTAAGCCAGGATTTTTAACTATTGGCGAGAAGAGAGGCGTTAAATCACTTGAAATTAATCAAGATTATACTAAATCAGGTATGATTTCGCGTTTAGATTTAGCAGATGTATGTGTAAATTCAATTGATAATAAAAATACAGAAATGACTTCATTTACATGTTATTATAAAGATACAATTCAACCAATTGATGTTAGAAAAAGTCTAGAAATTTGTACAGGTATTAATAAAACTATTGAGGAATGTTTTTTTGGATCCCATTTTAAAAATAAAAAACCTAAAAATATGGATGAAGTTTTAAAGGCACCTATTAAAGATACATTATTTGCAACTGGTAATGAATATTCAGGCGAAACCTATAATGAAATATTTAAAAAATTAAAAAAAGATAGTTACAAAAATTTTAATTTATATGATATTAATTTTGGCATGAGTTAATAATTAATCATCAATAATCATCAATAATCATATAAGATTTATTTTTATTATATTTATTATATTATCGCTAATGAATAATATCCTTCTTTTTTTATTATTATTATCATCATTGATTACATTATTTGATAGTTTTAAAATTACAAGAAGTAATTTTATTAAAACTAGTGCGATCAATTTCTTTTCTCCCATAATTTTAAATAATAATAATAACAATTATCATTATGATAATCATAATGCTTTAGTAATTAGTTGTGATAAAGTGGGAAAAAGTGTTCTCAATGATTTAAAGAAATTAAATATAAGAACAGCTGTTACCACAACTAAACCTGCAAGAGCAGATGAATTATCTCAAATTGCAAATGATGTTATAATTATTCCTCAAATGGAAATTAATACAGATGAAGCTATAAGAACTGCCATTAATAATAATGATGTAATTATTATTGCTGACACAATTTCTATTTTCAGTATTCATACATTTGTCAGAACTTGTAAAAGAATTGCAAATGCAATTACTGCAAATAAAAATAATAAAAAAACGATCATTCTTATTAGTAGTATTAATGTTTATGGAATACATACTGATGGTGCATATGTAAATGAATTAAATGATTTTAATGATAATAATGATAATAATAATCATAATTCAGATACTTATTGGCATATTAATCATAATGCTATTGCTAAATTAATTAAAATTGGTGAAAATTATTTATTAGATTTAATGAAAAATAATAATCAAATTAGAACTGTTGTTTTGCGTACCAGTACAATTGTTGATCATGATTGGGCTATTGATATTATGAATAGAAATTTTGAAACCAGAAATTATACCACAGATATTGGTAATACTTATATGAGTATTAGTATTGCTGAAGAAATCAGTAATTGTATTAATTGGATTATTAAAAATGATGATGTTAAAGGTGTATTTAATCTAGTTAGTGATTCTTATAAACGCAGATGCTTTTATGATAAATTATTCAATATTCTCGGAAAAAAAGAAATTAAATGGATAAATGATAATGATAAAAATAATTATTTAAATAAGGATTTTTATTATTCAATGGATGAAAATTTATTGTTACCTAATACACAAAGATTTAATATGAGAGTTGATCATAGTAAAATCATTAAAAAAGGTTATAATTATAAATATAAAGATATTTGGAAATATAATTTTTGATTTAAGTTAATTTAAAGTTATGCTTACAGATGATAATATTTTTCCTTGAGGTTTTTTTGAAAATAATAGTCCCTTAGTCAATAATTCTTCTAAAAAGATAGATTCGCTTATTTTATTTCTCATCATATATCGATCAGTATCATGATGATAACCACCTAACATTTTCCATAATTTTTCTTGAAAATTTTTAATAGATATGGGAACTTTTACATGATTATAAAGATAACCCCATTCTCTTTTTCCATATAATTCATGTTTTTTATATTCAAGTGTTTTCTTTGAACTATCATTTTTACGCATAAAAATACTTATTAACATATAATCATATATATATGAACCCTTATTTTTCAATGATGATATCTTTCCATAATCCCATGATGTCCATAAAAATCCTAAATTTTTTATAAAATAATTAACACCATTTATTTTATAATGAAAACAACCTCCTTTTTTAATTTTATGATAAAGGAAATTACCATGATGTGCATCATTATGACTCTTTCCTAATGCATGTAATATAGCTAATGACATAAAAATTTGTTCATAAGTATTTCGCCATATTTCATCATTTAAATAATAAGAATACTTTTTATCAAGAAATGTATGAAGATCACCGGATGCCAATTCATTTAAAATCATGGTATAACCGCGTTCAGTTATATTTTGATTATACATATCATCAAATAATTGTAATGATGAATTATGCGGACATTTAATAATTTTATATAAAATAGGTAAATTTGGTATTCTGTTTTTAATGCCAAATTCAGATAAACCTTTTAAAATTTTTATTTCCCTATTTAATGATGTAGTATTTAATTGAATTTTAACTGTGAATAATGGTATATCCATAAAATTCTTATTAATATTTTTACATTTATAAACGATCCCATATCTACTTCTACTTCCTATTTGTTTTCCTAATAAAATAGATTTGCCCAATAAATATTTTTCTTCTTTTCCCCTATAACTATCCTCATTTAGATCAATTAAACATGTTTTTGAATGTAATTTTATACTTTTCAAATAATCTGTTATTTTTTTATATTTTTTCGTCCTTTCTATATTTTTATAATATGAAACAGGTTCTAATGTTTGCACTAATGACATTTCTATTATTATTTATGATAATTATCAAAAATCAATTGCAATTTCTTTCAATAATCCAAACTTTTTAAATGATAAATTAATCATCTTTTTATTATAATTCTTATTATTTAAAATAGCATCTTCACCTATTATTTTACTTAAATTTAACATATCACCTGCCTGATTATTAAAAACATCATTCTTATTTAATGTCATTATTATTCCCTTCATATATTTTCTTTGTTCAATTGTTAGAACTTTATCAACATCAATTGTATCATTAAGAAAAATTTCAAATATAGTAAATAGATCATTTGAATTATAAGGTATTAATTCTATTTGTTTTGGAAAACGACGCGCCATACCTTCATTGAATTTTAAAAAACAATCATTCATTTTATCCTTATATCCAGCTACTATGATTATTATACATCCCATAAATTTATCCATAAAATTAATTAATTCTCCCACTGTTTCTTCTGAATAATTATCAACATATGCTGCGCTTTTTTGGCATGGTGTTAATGTATAAGCTTCATCTATAAAAACAACACCTTCAATGCCATTTATCAATAATTTTCGTGTTTTTGGTGCCGATTGTCCTATATATTCAGCGACTAAATTTTGTTTAGTTGCCATTATTACATTAGTAGTTACTAAAAGACCTAAATTTTTCATTAGATTTGCTATAACACCTGCAACTTTTGTCTTACCACTTCCTGCTGGTCCTGTTAAAACAAAGTTATTGAAACCTTTAAAGAAAAAGGTTGGAACTTCTATGAACATATATATAATCTTTATTAATGATATTCGCAATGATTCTCTGCTACTTCCCTTAATTGATGAAATACCATTATCAGGATCATTTAAGATATTTAATAATTGTTTTCGTTTTTCAGCAATCTTATTAGGATCATCTTTAATATAATTATATTTTTCTAAAACAGTTTTTTGCATTTTTAATATAACCTCATTTAAATCAGGTCCTTTTGGTTTAGGTCCTTTATCATCATTATTTCCTTTTCCTGTTCCTTGCCAATCCATTTCTGAAAGTTTATGGTAGGATTTATATTTGAAATTTAATGCCTGTAAGTGACTATCAATTGCTTTGTTTATAAAATCATCTGATTGAATATCTTTTTCTAATTTTTTCAAATTATAATCATTCTTCTCTAATAATTGTAATTCCTTTTTAACATTTATAATATAATCATTATCTGCCTTCTTTATATTTAATTTAATTTCTTCCGCATCAATTCTTTTAGGTGACTCATTTTTAATTACTTTTGGTGGTGAAATTGATGGTAATTTCTTTTCCTTTGGTTCCTTCGGTTCCTTGAGTTCCTTTGGTACCTTGATTATTTTTTTTTCCTTTTTTTCTTTTTCAAACTTGCGAGCTTGTAATTTATTTTGTAATTCTTGATGAACATCATATGATAATGGTGCATATATTATTTTTGGTGGGTTAGCTGGTTCATTTATTAATACAGTTGTTGGAACTATTATTCCTTTTGTTATAAAATCGCAGAATATTGGTGTTAAATATTTGCGTAAGTTATTGGCCTTTAATGTTTTCAATTTTTGAGTATCAAAAGCATTTGGATAAATACTTACTAGATCCTTTGCATATTCTCTTAAAAAAATTAATGGAACATTGCTTTTATCAACTATACAATCTTTTGTTTTTAAAAATGAATACATTTCATCAATAATAACATATCTGATATTTACCATTGTATTTCTATTATTATGATCTATTATTATCAATAAAAAATGATTATAAATAGTTTGATTATTTCAATTATTTATAAATGATCGAATCAATACTCATTCCTGTAAGTTGCATTGCTATTACCGGCATCATCAATAGTTATATCAATTATAATCAATTGAAAACGAAAAAAAAAGAATTTGCCAAAAAAAGAGCTTATATTAAGAAAGTAAATAATGATTTAAAGAAAAATTCTTAGATTATTATAAATTCTTTATATACATTGTCATAGAATGAATTGATTTAAAGTAATTAATAATATTCCAATTGTATTTATAAATATCAATATTTATATGATTATTATTAATATAATTATTATGATTTATTACTAATGGTTTATGAATATGAGTATAAATAATTGGTAATGGTACATGTGTTATTATATCATTTTGATTAACTACTCTTAATGAATTTTTAATTCGCGAATTATATGCCTCTATGAATTTTTTATTACCTACTCGCGGTGCACCAAATGTTATACATTTAATTTTTAAATCATCATAAATATAACTCATATCAAGAGATGCTATATTTGCAATAGCACCACCTGATGAATGACCATTAAATGAAATTTCCCTTATTTTATATTTTTTATCGTTTAAAATAAAATTTATATTTTTAATTATATTATTTTTCATTGATAAATATTTCTTCAAGAAACCATTATGAATTCTTATTGAATCATTAATAAAAATTCTTGGATATATATCAAGATTAAAACATATATCATTAAATGTTGAAGTACCTTTAAAACAAATATCTATTTGATGTTTATTATAAAAGATATAACATGCTGATTTAGTTTTTGGTTCAATTATATATACATAATCATCATAAATATTTAACATCTTATTTCTGCTTATATTAAATTTGGTTAATCTACTATAGCATATTCGACACATCTTTGCCTTTGTAATTATTTCATTTCTGGCAGGAGCAAAAGATTCAAGTATTATTATCAAATTTATAAATATTGATTTAAAAAACCATATTACATTACTTTTCATATTCTAACTAATAATTGATTATTTAAAAACATTATGATTGTCTTATATCGCCTCTGCACAAAGGACACTTATCATTATAATTTAATACATGAGATCTAATGCAATTTTTATGAAATAAATGATTACATGGAAGTTTAATTGCCTCCTCGCTTAATTGGAATTTATCAATACATATTGAACATTCAAGTTCTTCCAATACTTGTGTTTCATCTATTCTAATTACTTCCAATTCCTCAAATTCTTCCTCAGTTAAAGTTTCAACATTATTTTCCTGTTCATCTTCTTCATTTACATCAATTGTATTTAGAATATTCATTATCGTTGAGTATAATAACCCTTGTGCTCTGAAATTATTGTTATTCATATTTACTATATAATCACTATGATACCTATTATTAATTCGTGTATTGATATCATTATCATTATCATTACTCGCCCTAATTTGAGTATTTTGAATATTACTATCATTATTGAGATCATTATTGAGATCATTATTCAGATCATTAATGTAATAATTAATATTATTAATATTTCGATTATCAAAATAGGTATATATCATTACATTTGCATTATTAATTTCAATATCTGATATTGGTATATTATAATAATTATAAAATGATCGGATTAATCCATTAATATTATTTCTTAGAAATCCTAATTCAAATAATTTAATTTTTAATTTTATTATAACTTCTCTTTCATTATCAGGAAAAAGATCTAATAATGCAAATCTATAAGCAAATAAATCAGCAAATAATTCATCATTATTATTATTTGAATTCATTATATATATAATTTAAAATAAAAAGAATTTCAATTTTTATTACTTATATCAATTTTTCTTTATACATAAAATAATATGCTATCATCATAAATCCTGCAATATTTATAAGACCAATAAATCGTGTCATTGATGATGTTAATCCACCAAACATTAAAGTAATACTATTTATAATTATTAATGCAATACCTAAATAATAAGAAAATAAATGTTGTTCCATTCTTAATAAATATGAAGATTATTATAAATATAAATTTGTATTAAAATTAATCATTTATGATATAAAAATGATTTTTGGATTCAAATTTAATTTTTGTCGTGAGGCCAAAAAAGAACAAAAAGCGAATTTGAACGAGAAAGCGAAAGCGAAGCGAGATGATTGAGATTGTTGTTACTTTGTTGATTCTGTGTGTAGTGTCATTGTTTGCATTGCAAGTTTATTTTAGTGCCCTTTCTGCTGAAAAGCGGAGAGTTGAGGAGAGTAGACTTGCGTTGCTTAATGCTTGCATTAAGATTCAATCCTTACGGCGGAGCGTTATTGCTCGTCGTGTTTTCATCGATAGGCTCCTCGAGAAGAGGCGTCTTGAGTTTGTTGCGCGAAGGAAACTTGCGATTTGCAAGGTGGCGTTTGCTGGTTTGATGAGGGAAAGGGCTGTGAATTTGGAGGTTAGGAAGGCTAAATTGGCTTTTGAGGAGCGTAGGCGCGCTATTGCTAGTGCGGTGTTTCTTCATGTGTTATTTTGTGTGCGCTATGTTTGGGCTGTTGCAGAGGTTCTTTATGTGAGTTTAGTGTATGCTGTTGTTATTGCCTCTATATTCGTAATTCTGGTGTCTAATGTGCTGATGTGTATTAGTTTTAAATGTATTGTATTTCTTCGTCGTGTGTTTAAGTTTGCATCAGATCTTGCTAGGCATATCTTGACTGATTATTCGGGTAAGGTTACTGTTGAGGCTGGTCCTAGGCGAGTTTGGCGCAATGGTCGTGCCGAAACTAATAAGTTTGTTAGAAAGTGTATGGAAAAAGTGCGTAAGATCAGGGCTGGTACACAGGAATAGTGCGGTGGACACAACTATATGGGCTAGAAGGGGGCAACCCTTTTTGGTCCTGTCTTAGTTTTTTTATTTGTAAAAATAATTATAGATTTATATGTATTTAATAGTTATACTTATTATATTAATTATTTTCAATATTATATTTAAATTTCGCAGTTATTCTATTTCATTATTGTTATTATTTTTTATTGGTGGATGTATTACTATTAAATGGTTTGATAATAATATAATTATTAGTAATAATGAGTGTTTAATAGGTAATGAAAAAAAAATTAATGGCCTCCTTTTTAATAGTTGTTTTGATTATTGGCATTTATTACACATAATATTATATATTTTAATTGGTTTATTATATCCATTTGATTATATTTTAATATTATTTATAAGTGTTAGTTGGGAATTATATGAACATTTTATGTTTAAATATATTATTAGAAAAAGTTATTGTAATGATATAAGTTGTTTAAGAATAGAGGACATATTTTTCAATTTAATAGGTTATTTTATTGGAAGCAATATAAGTAAAATTTAAAAAATGATTAAAGATTTATTGTTAATATAACATTAATATAAATATCTATGTGTGATTATCATGAATCATGGGCAGAATTATTTGATGAATATAACTTTAATATTGATGTATTATATTCAGGTAATAATACTGTCTATCCAAAAAAAGAAGATCTATTTAAAGTCTTTAAAATGGATGTTAATGATATTCGCGTATTATTATTAGGTCAAGATCCTTATCATGGTGAAGGTCAAGCACATGGATTAAGTTTCTCTGTTCCAGATGGAATTAATATTCCACCATCTTTATTGAATATATTTAAGGAATTGAAAAATGAATTTCCTGAGCGTAATTATAAATTTACATCCGGAAATTTAGAGAAATGGTTTACTAGAGAAAAAATATTTCTATTAAATGCTTCTTTATCTGTAATTAAAGGATGTCCTGGTAGTCAAATAGAAATATGGGAAGAATTTACAAATGATGTAATTAAATTTGTTAGTGAAAAAAATTCAAAATGTGTATTTCTATTATTTGGTAATTTTGCAAAAGCAAAGGAGATTTTTATTGAAGATAAAACTAGAATTGTTAAATGTGCACATCCATCTCCAATGGCATCTAAATATGGTTTCTTTGGTTCCAATGTATTTATCAAAGTAGAGAAGGTTCTTAAAGAAGAAATAGATTGGTCCAATTAAATATGAATATGATTTTTTTTCCTTATAATTATTAAATTTAGGTCAATTAAATTTAATGTCTTCTTCTGGATCTACTAAAATAAATACATATAATAGAAAACTTAATACATTTATTGCAACATATAAACCACGAATTGAAATTTTAATGGAAAATTATGATCAACCTATTGGAAGTTTTATTACTGAAGTTAAAGAGCTAATTAAAGAAATTAATTCTAAACCAGAAGATGGTTTATATAATGATTTATTTTTAATTAAATCATATTTATGTTTATTATTACATTTCTATGAATATGAAACAATTGATGATGGTAAATTAATTGGTAATTCATCAAATTGTCTATTTACAATAGCAAATGTAAAATCTAATAATGATGGTATTCCATATAAATTATTTATCAAAGTAATTGATTATTCAACACAAGTTATTGGATCTAGAATTGATTTATGTATTTATGATATATTAACATCAATAATATTTGATAAAATTTTTAAACTTGATAAATATAAAGATTTTAAAGATTTTATTCCAAAATATAAAGGGTCTTGTTTAAGTTATACTAAAAGAGATGCAACAGGTTCATATTGGGATTTTAATGATATTAAAAATATAACTGAAAGAGATTTAACTTATTATAATGGTAATGTATTACAATCAAATTTAAATCCATATTATAATTTTCCAGTTATTTTAGTTATGTTTGAAGCAATTAATAATGCTATTTCAATTGCTAATGTTTTTAAATTTTTTAGCTCTCAAATTACAGATGAAAGTACTAATTTAGTAATATCTGTTTTAGCTAATGCATATGATATGTATGTTTTTCTTGAAAGTATTGGCAGTGATTTTGGTTTTATGCATAATGATCTTCATTTTAGTAATATAATTTTAGATCAAACAAAACAGAAACTTGTTATCATTGATTTTGGTCGCTGTATTTTTTCTAAATTTATAGATGAAGAAGACCAAGAAATAGACAATAAACTTTTAACTGAATATAAAAAACTCAATTATAATATATCTCTTAGTAGATTATATGTAACAGATCCAATTATAACTAATAAAGTTAACCGTTTATATAAGCGAGATGTTTTTAAATATCATATTTCAATAAAAGGAAATGATAGAAATACAAAATATTTTGGTATTATCTATGATTTAATTACTTATTCATTAAATATGTATATTCGTATTCTTTATTTTCTTCGCAAAACAGATGAAGAAAATGCTGATACAGTTGAATATTATTTTAGTTTATTAATTAGAGCTAATTATAATAATCTTGAAGATTTAGTTAATCAAAGAGTAAGATTAGAAGTTACATCAGATAGTATTAGACAATTAATGAATAATTATACAAAAATTAAAACAGAATTTATTGATGGAACTCAAGATGAAGATACTCGAAATTATTTCAGTATTTTATTAAAAGGTTTATTTTATACAGCACTTTTACTTCATTATACTGGCAAAAATTATAGATTAATTTATGATTTCTTTCAAGTTAAAGCAGTTAGTTTAACTGGATTTTATGATTATGTACAAAATAAAATATTTTCTCATGAAGATTATGTAAGAATTTTAGAAAATGATTCTTTTTTAATGCAATTTGTAAGACCAAGTACAAGAGGTGGTTTGAATCTAGATACTATTTATAGTAGTCAAATATCTAAATCTAAACCTAAATCTAAATCTAAATCTAAATCTAAATCTAAATCTGAATCTAAATCTGAATCAATGTCACGACTTTATCCATTATTCTCAAAGGCAAATATCAAGAAAGTTAAATCAAATATAAGTCTAGAGGAAACTTCAAAAGCATATCAGCAAATTTATAATGAGAAAGATATATCTGATTTAAGAATATTTCCTATAGATGATGAAAGAGTAATTACAAAATCAAGTGAAAAAAAGTTAAAAGTTTATAAAAGTTTATAAATAATCATCACCAAATAACTCTTCAATATAATCATAATTTGGATCTTTAAAGACCCTTGAGGGTTTTAATACTTCTTTTATTAACTCTTCATAAACAGCTTCATTATTTTTTTTCATTTCATCATAATCTAACTCAAATATTGATGTGTTTTTTGACAATTCCATAAAATAAATTTTATGTATATTTTTCTCCAGCAATTCAATGGCACCTGGATTCTCTGATAAATTTCTCCAAATAATCTTATCTTGATTTTTCTCGAGAATTCTAATTGCATTTGGATTTAATGATAATTGATGCCAATTGATTTTATCTTGATTTTGTTCCAAAATCTTAATTGCATTTGGATTTGCTGATAAATAAGACCAATTTACATTATTTGGCTCTTTTTCTAATTCTTCCTTGATTATTTCGATTGCATTAGGATTTTTCGATAACCATTTCCAATTAATTTTATCGCGATTTTTCTCGAGAAGCTTAATTGCATTTGGATTTTTTGATAGAAAATGCCAATCTATCTTATCCTGATTTTCCTCAAGAATTTTAATAGCAGATGGGTTCTCTGATAATTCACACCAATTAACTTTATCCAAGTTTGCTTCAATAAGATCTATTGCATTCGGATTTTTAGAAAGAAAACACCAATCTATCTGACTAGGATTACTACGAATTAATTCTATTGCATTTGGATTTCCTGATAAATAATTCCAATAAATATCATGTTTATTTTGTTTAAGTATCTCAATAGCCCTTGGATTAAGTGATAGAAAATACCAATTGATATTTTTATATGCAATCCAATCTCTTAACTTCCAAATCGGCTTATTTAAACTCATTTTAAGTCCAATGACAATTATTTAAGTAATATAAAAATCAATTTTTAATTCCTTTTGTATAAAAAACAAAAACTAAATTTTCGCTTTTTTAAATGCACAAATCCCTTCAACTTCTTAGGAGGACATACATATCCATTCACTGCTATCAGATGGCTTCAAAAGAATCTCAACTGATTGCAGATCATCTTCAATATATTTCACATTTCCAGTGATGATATCCTCCTCTCTCATTTTCAAACATAACTTAGACCACATATCAACATTTGAATAAATATTCACAGCGTTTTCAATATGATCCATTGTTAATTATGATTTTTATTTAAGTTATCTATAATCATTTTTTCAATAAAGGTGATTAGTATGAAAACATTTTTTATTTTCATTATAATCATCTTTATTGAAAAAATGATTTTTATGTTTATTGAAGAAACTATTCTAATTATAAAATGGATCTAATTAATCAAATTGAAGAATATATTAATGATATTCCTTGTATTTATATGAATGAAGAATTTTATGAAGAGAAATATAACATTAATTTTATGAAAGACAATGATAATATTAAAATCATCCTATACCCTGAAATGAATTATATTGCCACATATTTATATGTGAATGATGAGCAAATTATTAGAGATGATTTAGTTACACTTGACGATTTTAAGGAGATGATTAAAAGCTATTTTGTATAGCTTTTATGAGTCAAAGTAAAAAAAATGATTTTTTGATTTTATATCTAATTTGAAAGTGAAATGTTCTCATATGAGCTTGACATCGAATTAAATTATTGGCTTGTTAGTGTTTGTATTAATGGAATAATTCATTGTGCATCTTATAATAAAACTGATGGTGATGATGAAAGGGAAGTTATTACTTGTATTGAGTCTGGAGAGAAATTCTATGGACTTCATGATTTTATGAAATTCCACTATGGATTGAGGCCATATGACATTCATCATGATTTTGCTTTGTATGACGAGGAAGAGGGCATGTGGATGCCTCTTATGATGTATATCGCGCGAGAGTAGAAAAATTTTGAATGCTTAAAAAAAGAAGATTTTTTCTTTTTTTTTAATGCAGATCATTGTAAAATTGATACCATTTTTCTTTAAAATCATCCAATGATTTTATTGTTTTTTCATCACTTCGAATTGTGGCATTTAATGCAGTTATTTGTGATTTTTCCTTAAATAATACTTTTAATACTCCTTTTTCATTTAAAAATAATTTAAACATAACTATTCGTCCAATTCTATCATCATTTATTGCTATATAACCATTCATATTATAATAAGACATCGAGTTATATTCATTTAATATTTCGTTTAGCAAATTCATTTAATTGATTAGTGAAAATAAGAAAATAAAATCATTTTTTTGGGCTAAAAACAAGATATGTATTAAAAAGAAAGTAAAAGAATAAAATTTGATTTTTTATTGTAAACAGATATTTTGTCGAGAGACGATAAATCTAGTAGCGAATACGAAAGACAAACAACTATTGAGAGATGGTGAAGAGTTATTGTGACCGCAACGCGATTTGTACTGACAATAAGTGTCGAAATAATCATTATTTCACCTTTCCACAGAGAGTCCTTCATGCCAGTCTTTTGACTGATCAGATGTTTCTCTTTGTCGAGGAGGTCAAGTCTGGTGTTCACACTTGTCAATATCATGTCAAATGTTATGAGGTTGATTGTCCATACAATCACTCTGGCATCGCTCAGAAAGGACGCGTCATGTTTCGCAAGGCCCTCAAGACTCACGAGAACCGTGAGAAAGCCAAGGCCAAGATCGAAGCTGACATCGCCAAACATCAGAGTGGTGTCCATGAGCGGTGGGAGGATATGACCAAGTGCAATTGATTTGACTTCCTGTCCGTACAAGGACCATTAGATAGATGTTAAAGTCTATCTTTTGGTCCTTTGTCCTTATATTCATTTTATGATTTAAGGAACTTTCCCCTTATATCCAAGTTTGATTTAAGGAACTTTCCCTTATATCCATTTTTGATTTAAGGAACTTTCCCTTATATCCATTTTTGATTTAAGGAACTTTCCCTTATATCCAAGTTTGATTTATGGAACTTCCCTTATATCCATTTTTTGATTTAAGGAACTTTCCTCTTATATCCAAGTTTGATTTTAGGAACTTCCCTTATATCCATTTTGATTTAAAAAGACAAAAATTTTTGCCCTTTTTATGTCAGAAGTTTTCACTTACTTGCCCTTCTTTCCAATGATACTTCCACCACCCTTAGCACCAGCAAACCCACCAACCGAAGGCTTCTTCGAGTCGGCAAATTTCTTTGAAACCGGTTTAACTGGTTCAGGTTCAGGTTCAGGTTCAGGTTCGGAATCCTCACCATCCTCAGGAGCAGTATGCGCGTCATCTTCCTCAGTTGGAGAAGTGGTGCCCTTTTTCTGTTTCCAGAGAACACCGATTTCCTTCATGAGGTCCTTGCCAGTGAGAGTAGTGCCATTATCCTTCAAAACCTTCATCTGCTCTTTAACGAACAATTGATAGGAATTGAGAGGCTTAGTAACACCATCTTTAGCATCAGACTTGCTTTTCTTCTTCTGTTGATCCTTCAAATCCTTGCAAATATCCTTAACCTCCTTGAGGAGATCCTTCATACTCATACCATCACCAATAAGACCAGTAATAGCGTTCTGAAGATCAGACATTTTAACACTTGATGTGCAATAGTAAAGTTAAAGTTAAAAATCATTTTTTTATAAAGAAGCAATAAAAACAATACAAAAAGAGAAAAAAATGAATAAAATAGTAAAATAGTCAAATAGTCAAATAGTCAAAATGACAGATATAGAAATATCAATAGATATTATACATGATTTGATAATTTCAATGGATCAAGGGATGATAAATCCATCAGATACATATATAATAAATGTATTTGATACAAAAGATTTCAATGAAATGATAGAGAAAATAAATGATCATTTCAATGGAACAATTGAAGAAATAGATGTGGAATATGGAGAAGGATATGGTATATTATGGATAGAAAATAAATATATATTAATATGTTATTCACGAAGATTTAATAATTCATATTCGATAGACATAATGGGATATAATTTCAGATATGAAATTGATAGATATTTAAATATAGGTGAAATTAAAATGGATGAAGAACCAATAGGTATTTGTGAAGATAATTAAGTTTTTAATAATAATGGCATTAGAACAGAAGGATCAAAAAAGAGATTAGGATAAGTTTGAAAAAAGAGATCTATTTTGGATTTTAAAATAGGCAATTGAGTATTTAATAAATCAAGAGATATATCATTCCAATTATCAATAACTAAACAAGGGAAAATATCATAAAGTTTATCAAAAGGAGAATTAGTTTTTTTAACAATAGGAATAGTTTTAAGATAAAGGGCTTCAAAAAAGCGATGAGTATCAACACCAAGACCAGAAGGAGCGATAATAAAATGAGATGAATGAATAAATTCATAATATTTAATAACAGGAACAGTGCCCCATTTAGAAGTCATATTAAAAGAGAAATGGAGATTAGTAATATCAAAAACGAAAGATTTATCTTTAAGAGAATCATAAGCAATTTTTCTATCAGGATGAGTATTAGATAAGCCACCAAGAAGACATAAATGTTTTTTATCAATAGATTTTAAACCTTGATTAAATAAATAAGTGTGAAAGAAATTTTCATGACCAGGACGAATGGTAATACCACAATCACGAATACCAATAGGGAAAGCATGAACATTAGAATGTGAGAAATTGTTATTATTAGAGAAAATATGATAGGAGATAGGTAAAAATAAATTGATAATATCATGAGGAAGAAAGGGTTCAAATTGGAAAAAGAAATATAATTTAATATTTAAATCTTTAAGTTTATTGAAAATAAGATGAACATTATTATAAGTTTTAAGAGCAATAAAATCAATAAAGACCGAATTACCATCTTTTAAAAAAGGGATTAATTCAATAGAATTATGAATAGGTAATAATTCTAAACGATCAGAAAATAAGAGATCAGAATTGAGAGCAAAACCAATTTGTGATAATTTAAAAAGTAAAGTAGATTTATACCATTCAACAATAAGTTTATAATTATCCATTGAATAATATAATAATAATAATAAAGACTTCTTAAATTCTTTAAATTTTACAAATATCAATAGATTGAATAGAATAAGCATTACTTTGATATTTAATAAAATCGATTCTTTTAAAAAAACGAGTAAAACCTTTAGCATGTGTATTATTAATACCGATGAAATTGGTTTCAATATTTTCAGAATAATCATTATTATTAAAATGATTAGAATTTATAAAGATAAAATCTTCAAAACCACGAAGATGGTTTTTTAATTGAAATAATCTCTGATGATCATTAGAAAATAAAGATAATGATAATAAAGTATCTTTATTATTTAAAATGGAATTTTTAGAATAAATACCAATATTCATAGAAGGTAATTTATTTTCAATTTTCATGGTATCAAAATTATTATTTTTTAAAAATAAGATATCATTCATAATAATATTATAAAAATTAGTACCAAAAGAGACAGTATCATGTGTAAAAAAAGCATAATCAAAATCAAAAAGAGAAGGATTATTAACAATAAAAATATGAGGTGTAAATTCAAAACATCTATATTTAACAGTAATAATTTGAATATTATTAATAAAATAAGTGGTTTCATCAGGACATCCACCAACAATAAAATGGACATATTGAGAAGGTATATTGGATTTAAGGATATTATCAATTAATCTGGGAACTTGAAAATCAAGTGCTTCAAAACAAGAAGCAATAAAAATATGAAAATTATTAGACATTATTATTAATAATAGAATTAAATTCTTCAATAGAATTATAAGTTTTAATAGAATAATTAGTAATATAATATTTAGTATTATCAATAAATTTAATAATATCTAAAAAATTATTATCATTTTGAGAGGATAAAATATTATAAAAAAATTTATTTAAAATATGAATATTACATAAAAAGATACATTGATCATGAAATCCAAAATCAATAGGTATATTTTTAAAATATTCAATAGATTGAACTAAATTATTATGATTAATAATTAAATAAGCATAAGGATTTTTATCATAAATAGTAGGAATTAAGAAATCATTATCATATTGTAAATTATATATTTCTTCAAAAATTTTATTATTAGAGATAAAAATATCACCCCACATAATAAAAATTTTTTTTGTTAATTGTTCATTATGTAATAATTGAAAGATAGTTTCAGCATTACCATTAGGATAATTTTGTAAATTATTAATAGAATTAAAAAATAAAAATTTAATATTATTATTATGAATATTGTTATTTAATTTAATTTGATAATTAATAAAATGATGTTTATATAAATTATTACAACAAATAAAAATATTATTAGCATAAGGTATAATATTTTTAATTATTTTAGTTAAAATAATATCATCAAAATAATTAAAATTTTCATCAATTATATTATAAGTATTCATAAGAGATTTAGGAAAATGAATATTAATTCTAGAATTAATACCAGCAATAATAATACAAAAATCATATTTTTGATTAATAATAATAGAATTTAAAAATAAATTAGTTTTATTAATATTTTGAATTTCTAAATATTTTAAATTATCAGTTTTAGAATTATAATTTATATCATTACAATCTGTAATATATGTATTAGTATTTTTAAAAAAATTATTATAAATAAAAGAATTTCTTTTACATAAACCATTTTTAACAATTTCAATAGTAGTTTTACCTGTTTTAATAATATTATAAGAAGTATTATTAAAATGATCTTTTAATTTATCATAATATTCATTTCTATTATCATTATCATTGCCATTATCATTATCATTATCATTGCCATTATCATTTCCATTATCATTATCATTATCATTATCATTATCATTACATTTTATGGCAATAGATATATTTTGTCTATTTTCAATATTATAATTATTATGATTATGACTATTAATGATATTCATAATGAAAGTGATATCATTTAGATCTAAAATATATTTAGTTTCAATAATCTTATTATTATCATTATGATTATTAATAATATTACCAAAATTAGAATAAATAGTGATATTATTAATAGGTAATAAATTATCATAAGAATTATTTGTAACAATAATAGAATTATTAATTTGTTCTAATAATTTAATATTAGCTATGGATATATCAATATTATTTTTATCGAAAATTGTATAATCATAATCAAAAATATAGAAATCATTAAAATATGATTTAAAATAATCTTGTAAAATATATTTCCATAATAAAAACCCATTATGTTTATTATTAATGATTAATTTTTCAATATTTATAATATTATAAATACATTTGATTGGTATTAATTCTTTGATATAATCATTAGAAATAATAATATTAAAATCATTTAAAATAATATATTCATTAATTTTATCCAATAATTCGTCAGCATTATAATTAATAATATCATTATCAAAATCACAATTTAAAATTAGATATTTATTAGCTTTTGATTTATGTAAAGTTTCTTTAAATCCAATTGTTTTATAAGTTGGTATTAAACTACTAAATTGTGTTCCACAAGAAGCAATAATAATATCAGAATTTAATAATATTTGTTCAGTTTTTTCATTTAATATAGGATATTTATTATTATTAAAATAGATATCAATTATTTTATCATTTTTATCATTAAAATTAACAATACTTTCTTCATTTTTCAATATGTTATTATTTTTAGTGATAGCATTTAATATTAAATTTTCATTTGAATTTATAAAAATATTATTTTTTAATTTTAATATTTTTTTAATTATATTACAAACTGTTATCATATCATTATTATTTTCATAAAGTAAAGAACAATATATTATATTCATAAAATTGAAATCATGGTATTCAATATCTTTTGTTATATTTAAATTAAAAAAATTGTTTGTATGATAAATTAAAAATTCTTTTAAATTATCATTATTATTATTATTATTATTATCATTATCATTAAATATTTCATTAATTAAATTAAATATATATTTATATGGATCTTCATTATTAGTAAATCTATGATTTAATAATGAATAAATTTTATTATTACCATATCTTAATTTATATTCCAATATTTGATTTTTTCTGAAATCAGATATACCTAAAATATCTTTAAATATATTTCTTAATATACCTGTTGATTTACCATCATCATAACCATTAATTATTAAATTTAATGATATATTTTTATTTATATTATATAATTCTGTTTGTAATGTTTCACTGCCTGAACCACCACATATTATAGTTAATATCATTATTAATTATTAATTACTAATAATTATTATTAATATTAATTAATATTAATAATCACATTTATATTTGTATTAAAATTAGTCTAATAATATAAAAAATGATATCATTTTTATCAATCATAATTGGCAAAATAATATGGGACTGTTTGACGGTGCTAATTATCACATTGAGAATGATCAAAGTATTGAGTTTCAGTTATGAGACTTGATATGGGCTAAGATGAGGACTTCAGAAATGGGGAAATCGGAATCGCTGAATGTGATGATGTGGGGTGCATCTGATTCTGAGCTCATATTTTTGTCACTTTCTTTATTTTTGATGCAAAGTTAATAATAAATTGATATATGTTTTGCTATGTCTCAATGCTATTTTTGCTAAATTATGGCATTATTCATTCTATGTTTCCAAGCATCATTATGTAAAATGAAATAAATACATAACCATGTGTTTTTTTCTTTTATTAGTAAATCCATTGATAATTTAGGATGACATCGATTAATATCAATATAACTATCAATTAATAACATTAAACTTTCTATTAAAATAATTAAGTTATATCATTTTTTTCAATATAAATATATAAATAACCAAATGATACAAATAATAAAACTAATAAATTTTAATAAACTTTTTAAAAATTTTATTCCCCAAAAATTTTATAAAAAAATTTAGGGCCATTTTTTTTTCACCCCCCCCTGCTCATTTGCTCATTTGCTCTTTTTTTATATATAAAAAATGATAATAAAAATAATATTATAGAAAGATAAAATGCCAGGAGAAAAATATAAATGTACATGTTGTGAATACGAAAGTTTGAAAAAATATAATTTATATCGTCATATGGTAACAAAACACATAAATTCAACTCAACAAAATTCACATCTCCCTCAACAAAATTCAAATCTCCCTCAACAAAATTCAAATCTCTCTCAACAAAATTCAAATCTCTTTCAACAAAATTCACATCTCCCTCAACAAAATTCAAATCTCTCTCAACAAATTATTAATGAGACCAATAATGATAACATATGTTCAAAATGTAATAAACAATTATCATCTAAACAATCATTAAATAGACATATAAAAATATGTAAAGGTGTTAAAAATCCTTATACATGTCATTTATGTAACAAAGAATTTGCACATTATAATAGTAAATATAAACATTTAAAGAAATGTAAAGGGATAAGTAATGAATTAATAAAATTGGAAGATCAAAAATTAGAATTATCTCCATTATCTGAAGTACAAAATATAACAGAAATACAGCAAAATATAAATGAATTAACTGTAAATAATAATAATAAAATAGAAAATAGTTATAATAATAATAACAATACCTATAATATAAATTTAATAATATATGATAAAGAGAATGATAAAATAGATTTTGATATTAGTCATATGAATAATAACTTTCTATATAAATTAACATCAAGAAATGAAACAGATGCATTCAAATATTATTGTGAAAAATTATTTGAAAATAAGAATAATCAAATGATAATAAAAAGTAATTTAAAGAATAAATATTCAAAAATACATATTGGATCCAATATATGGGAGAATTTCATAGATCAACATATATATCCAAAGATGATGTCAATAATATCAGAAACAATGTTATTATATATAAATAAAAATAAAAGAAATAATAATGAAATAAAATATTTGGATACTTATTTACAAATAATGGCATCAGAAGGTTATTCAAATTCAGATAGTGTAGAATATAAAAAGAAATATAAGACTAATATTGAAATGTTAAAAATATTATTTAATTCTTTTATGTAAATTAAAAATGTATTAATATTTGATTATTTATGAAAAAAATGAAAGTTATTAGTAAAGTAATAATTACCATTTGGAGGTGTCCAGTTGGAGGCAAGGGTTATAGAACTGTTTGACGGTGCTAATTAACACATTGAGAATGATCAAAGTATTGAGTTTCGTCAATGAGACTTGATATGGGCTAAGATGAGGACCTCAGAAATGGGGAAATCGGAATCGCTGAATGTGTTAATGGAAGGTGCATCAGATGCTGAGTCTATAATTTTTGTCATTATTTTTAAGTAATAGGTGCCTTAAATCAAAAATGTATTAATATTTGATTATTTATGAAAAAAATGAAAGTTATTAGTAAAGTAATAATTACCATTTGGGAGGCAAGGGTTATAGAACTGTTTGACGGTGCTAATTAACACATTGAGAATGATCAAAGTATTGAGTTTCAGCAATGAAACTTGATATGGGCTAAGATGAGGACCTTAGAAATGAGGAAATCGGAATCGCTGAATGTTTTAATGGAAGATGCATCAGATGCTGAGTCTATAATTTTTGTCATTATTTTAAGTAATAGGTGCCTTAAATCAAAAATGTATTAATATTTGATAAATTATGAAAAAAATGAAAGTTATTAGTAAAGTAATAATTACCATTTAAGGGCAAGGGTTATAGAACTGTTTGACGGTGCTAATTAACACATTGAGAATGATCAAAGTATTGAGTTTCAGCAATGAGACTTGATATGGGCTAAGATGAGGACCTTAGAGATAAGGAAATCGGAATCGCTGAATGTGTTAATGGAAGGTGCATCAGATGCTGAGTCTATAATTTTTGTCAATTATATGCATCCAATATCCATTCCAATGAAATCGACCTGATGAATTATATTTATATGATGGTAATAATGATAGAATTATACTAAAGTCAGTCCAATTGAAAGGTACCTTAAAACAGATATATTTTGGTGTATAATTTTTTTTTATTAGTGGTTGAAAGATATCATTATTAAGATTTGAAATTAATGTAGAACAATTATACCAAGTATCATTAATATCAGTCCACGGAGGATCACAATATAGAAAATCAATTAAATGAAAACAATCAGAATCATTAATGAAATCAGAAATAGACAAGGGATGTAAACGAATATTAGAATTAATATGATAACATGATTGTATATTAGTTATTAATCTATTAAATCTAGATTTTAATAATTCATTTTCATTATCATTTCCATTATCAGATATTTGAATAGCATCAATTATAGCATTAGGTTTTAATGCCATAAATTGTATAGTATCACCACCAATACACGCATAAGCATCACAAATATGATGAATATCATGATGTTTAGATAACCATTGATTTCTCCATTTACAATCATATGGATTACTGATATAAGCAATTTCTTTATCTGAAAAACTGAGATCAGGAATAGTAGGATTTATAAATTTTCTAAAAGCATCATTAAGTTTTTTTCTTTTAAAATCACATTTATTAGACATAATAAATATAAAATAAAAATGATAATAATAAATTCAATTTTTATTTAAGTTGAATAATATGCATCCAATAACCATTCCAATGAAATTTACCAGAAGCATTTAATTTATAAGATTTTAAATGATTAAGAACATCTTTAAATTGTAACCATTCAAAAGGGACTTTAAAACAAATATATTTAGGTTTATATTTTTTAATAATTAGGGGTTGAAAGATATCATTATTAAGAATAGAAATTAAGGTAGAACAATCATACCAATTATTATGAATATCAGTCCAAGGAGGATCACAATAAAGGAAATCAACAGTTTTAAATTTTTCATTTAAAATGAAATCGGTAATTGACATTGGATAGGTATTAACATTTGGATTAAGAAATGAACATAATTTTATATTACTAACTAAACGATTATATCTGGAAATAAGAAGTCTATTATCATTAGTTATTTGAATACTATCAATTTTAGCTTTAGGTTTAATTGACATAAATTGAATAGTATCACCACCAATACAAGCATAAGCATCACAAATATGATGAATATCATGATGTTTATATAACCATTGATTTCTCCATTTAGAATCAAAGGGATTACTAATATAATCAATTTCTTTATCAGAGAAATTAAGATCAGGAATAGAAGGATTTATAAATTTTCTAAAAGCATCATTAAGTTTTTTTCTTTTAAATGCATATTTATTTTTTTTAGGTTCTATCTTAGGTATTCTAGGTTCTTTCTTAGGTTCTCGTTTGGGTATTCTAGGTTCTTTCTTAGGTTCTCGTTTGGGTTTTTTTTTAGGTTCTTTCTTAGGTTCTATCTTAAGTATTCTAGGTTCTTTTTTAGGTTCTCGTTTGGGTTTTTCCTCAGGTTCTTTCTTAGGTTCTCGTTTGGGTTTTTCTTTAGGTTCTTTCTTATGTTCTCTAAGTTTATTTTTTAATAATTTTTTACCTATAGCACCTGTTTTAAGAACACACCGAAGTGTTAAAGGATTAATAATTTTATCAGCAGGACAAACTTTTTTAGGTTTATCCATTTATCTAATTAAAAGTAACAGTTAAAAAACTTTAAAAAGAAAATGAAAATTAATTGTAAAAATCAATTGTAGAAAAAAAAAGTTTTTAAAAAAAAGTTATAAAAAAAAACACACACACACCTCCTCCTTTGCTCCTTTTGCTCATTTGCTCCTTTTTATATAAGAATAATGATAATAAAATTTATTATTAAGATATAAAAATGTCAAGAGAAATATATAAATGTAGTTGTTGTAAATATGAAAGTTTAAAAAAATATAATTTATATCGCCATATGGTAAGAAAACACGAGAAAGAAAATTATAATTCTGTCATTAATGATTCTAATTCTGTCATTAAAAATTTAAATTCTGTCATTAATGATTCTAATTCTGTCATTAATGATTCTAATTCTGTCATTAAAAATTCTAATTTTGTCAGCAATGATAACATATGTTTTAAATGTAATAAAAAAATGTCATCGAAATATTATTTAAAAATACATTTGGAAAAATGTAAAGGAACAATAAATCCATTAGAATGTCCAAAATGCAATAAGATATTCTCACATAGAAGTTCAAAATTTAATCATGTTAAAATATGTAAAGGGATAAGTAATGAATTGATAGTAAGAAATGAATCAAATGAATTAATATTATCGAAAGAGAAAGATGAAGAAGAAATGAATAAGATAATAAAAGGTGGTATTTCAAATGAAATAATAATAAATGAAAATACGACAAATAATATAATAAATAATAAACAAAATAATTGTAATAATAATACAACTTATAATATAAATCTTATAGTATATGATAAAGAGAATGATAAAATAGAATTTGATTTAAAACATATGAATACAGATTTTGTATATAAATTAACATCAAGAAATGAAACAGATGCATTTAAATATTATTGTGAGAAATTATTTGAAAATAAGAATAATCAGATGATAATAAAGAGTAATTTTAGAAATAAATATTCAAAAATACATGTAGGATCAAATATATGGGAGAATTTCTTAGATCAACATATATATCCGAAAATGATGTCAGTAATATCAGAAACAATGATAGAATATATTAATATGGATAATAAAAAGAAAAATAATAAAATAAAATATTTAGATACATATTTACAAATAATGGCATCAGAAGGTTATTCAAATAGTGAAACACAAGAATATAAAAAGAAATATAAAAATAATATAGAAATGTTAAAGATATTATTTAATAGTTTTATGTAAATTATTTTTTAGTTTTATTTAATATTTCTATTAATCCTTTTTCTAATTGAATTGTTATTTTTTCTATTTCTTTTTGTTGTATTGGATATGTTTGTAAAGGGTAAAAAGGAGATAATATATCATATTTTTCTTTTATTAATATATCTAATAATATACCTTTATGAATTTTATTATTATATTGAAAATCATAATCACATAAATTATCACTAAATCC
>JACCDO010158070.1_pt1 | contig 34125 bp, 31 predicted proteins | sample 7446101 | NCBI WGS metagenome assembly JACCDO01 (sample SAMN15323440, study PRJNA562643) | freshwater metagenome | isolation source: river surface water | place: USA:Blue River Watershed | collected 2017-08-16 | reverse complement strand
TCGGCTACGTGTGCCGCCTCGTGGTACTGGATGCTGTTGCCTATCGCCAGTCGCAAGGCAAGCTGTCCAAGTCGATGGAGATGCTGCCTATCCCCAAGCAACCGGGTGATATCGGCATCGTGACTGAGGACGACGTGAAGGCCATGGTCAAGTCGATGGGTATTGCCGAGATCGGTTCGGGCGATTGCGTGGCACTGCACACGGGTCAGGGTAACACCTGGGGGAATGCTCGCTACAAGTCACTGACTTCCGAGCAGCGTGCCGCAGCCCGCGCGATGTTTGCCGAGGGCGAGCCCGGATTCGGCATCAGTGCCTGCCGCTACCTCGCCACGCGCGACATCGCCATGACCTTGGGTGATACCTCGGCCAACGATGCTCAACCGGGCGGAGAAGAGATGGGCTATGCCGTTCCTTGCCACACCGAGCTGCAGACCCGTCGCGGCATCTGGAACCTTGAGAACGTTGATACCGAATCGCTGGTGAAAGCCGGCGTCAAGGAAGGTGCGTTCATCTGGGCTCCGCTGCGCATCATTGGCGGGACAGGCTCGCCGGGTAATCCGATGGTGCTGTACTAAGATCGCTCGCGTCAACTTCGTGAAGGAAAACCGGCGCTACCCGCAAGGGTAGCGCCGGTTTTTTATTCACCATCCGTCGGAGAGACCCAAGTCAGCCGTTTATTGCTTCAGGCGCTCAACGAGAAAGAGATACTCGGGCGCGCAAACGGGTGAACAGATCGACACCCATCCGTTGTCGTCGTTCAGAAAGCCGAACCAGACATCCATCGAATCACCCAGATCATTGGTCGCTTTCAGGTGTATCAGTCGCTGCGGCGGCTGGGCCTGTTTGTATGTACGTATCTTGCTGAACTTGGTCTCGTGCAGTTCGGCGATCTGTGCGGCAGCAACCTCTTCCGCCACCAGCTGTCGGAACACGCGCATGCCAGCGACCAGCTTCTTCGGCTTCGGCGCAAAAGCCGGTATGTAAGGACGGTCGAAATAACTGTTCGGGTAGCGCCACTGCCACCCTGCCGGATTCACAATGAATTGGTCACACTCCAGACGCGCATAAGGCTTCAGCAGCTCAGGGAAAGAATCGGCGAGGTGATTCTCGCAATCCGCCTCTTCTTCAGCTTCATGATTGTCAGAGTGCGCAAGCGACAGTAGAGGAGCGCAAAGCAGCAGCAACAGCAGCGGTTTTGTTATTGTTTTCATGGCGAGTTCTGCGGTGTTCAATGGTGCCGCCTGTCATGACGGCCTCTGCCAGCATAACGCAAAACTGTCACGCGCCAACGCTGAGGTCAAAAAAAACCGCCCACCTGTCGGTGAGCGGTTTTTCCATGGAAGGCTGACTGCGCGCGGCTTGAATCAGGCTGCCGCTTTCTTCGACTTGGCTGGCTTTGCCGCTGGCACTGGCGAGAAATGATTGCTCATTTCATGCAGCTGGTCCTGGTACTTGTCGTAGGCGCTCTGGCTGGCCTGCAGGAATTTTGCATACGCAGCATTGGCATTGGCGAAATTAGACTTGAATGCCTCGACGAAGGACTCGGTGCCAGTCGGCGCCGCCTTGGTCAGATCGTTGACCAGGGTGTTCATGTTGGCTGCGGCCTCGGCGACGCGCTCCTGGGCTGCCTTGGTCAAATCTGCCTGGGCCTTGGAGGTGATCGCCGCCAGATGACGGCTGTACGAGACGGCTTTTTCAGCGGTCGGCTGTGCCTGCGACTGCACGACAACGAAAAAGCTCTGCAAGTCCTTGGCGGACATGACTTCCTGAACGATAGCGGATGCCTCCTCCAGCGATGCCTTGGCGGTGGCGATGTTCAGCTCAGCCAGTTCGCTCACGCTGTGCAGCGCCTTCTCTGCGAGGTGCGACATGGTGTGAAGCTGCGCTTCAACCTGAGTCTTGGTGGCCTTCGACAGCTGGTCGACGTTCATGTTCATGGTTTTCTCCGGACTGGTAATTAGTGATTAGTGTCGTTTCGGAACTGTGTGAATAAACCCGTATGTTGCAGCGCAACGTCGCGATTGTAAGCCCGGGAGTTTTGAAGTCAAGCAATATCTTGTGCGCCGCAAAATAGTCGGCCATTTTGTATTCAAAATGGCTAGATTTTCTGCCGGGTCGGCCCGCTTCTTCTGTTGTTGTCTCTCGTCTTGCGGATGAAATTATTGATTTGATAATTTAACCATCCCCCTAATCGGCCCGCATCGCCGTGCGTGACAACAAAAAAATCGGCTAGATTACGGTTCTCGGGTACCCGCCCCTCCTACAAAAACAAATCCATTGGCTCGCCCGAACAACCCGCCGTGAAAAAGACGATCGCCATCTTCATGCATCACCCGTTCTGCTCGATCGAATCCGTGAACGGTGTCATCCAGGCGCTCTCGCCGGGTTACAACGTTCGCATTTTCACCAAACACAAGGTGCCGGACGGTTTCTTTGACGATATCGACATGGTGGTATTCCCCGGGGGTCATGGTGATGCCGGATCTTTCGACCACCTGCTGCGCGCCAATATTCACGAAGTGAAGAAACTCCTCAAACGCGGCGGCAGATACCTTGGTATCTGCATGGGCGCATATTGGGCCGATTCCTATTACTTCGACATACTCGACGACACGCGCGTCGTTCAGTACATCAAGCGCCGCACCGCCGATATCCGCTCCTCCTATGGCACCACGCTACCCGTGGTCTGGCGCGGCTCGGAAGAGCGCATGTATTTTTATGATGGGCCAACGTTCACCGGCGGCGATTTCGAAAAAATCGCGACCTATGCGAACGGCGACCCGATGGCCATCGTGCAAGGATCGATCGGTTTGATCGGCTGTCATCTGGAAAGCGAGCAAAGCTGGTATCAGAAGAAATACATGCAGGCACACTGGCATCACGGCGAGCAGCACAAGATGCTGCTGCAGTTCGTGGCAGACTATTTGCTGGAAGAATCGCAGATGGCGTTGTTCTGAACCGACATACCCGTCTTTGGCGAGATACCCGGTCAAGTGCCTTCTCGGCGAATGCCGTGTTGACTGAGGCGGCATCATGAATGGCTCAGCCTGCGTACCAAGGCCGAGGTGCGCGCCACGCGGTCGTCGACTCACACCGTACAGCTGCGCTTTGAGTGAGTTGTCGAGCGCGTGAGCTGCAGTGGCCAGCGACAGCCCCGCTAGCAAGAACTCAATTCGGATCTGCGCCGTTGGACATTAACAACTCAATGGCCTTCACCTGTTTTTTGGCCGTTGCCCACTCCAGGGCCGTCAGCCCAGCCTTATCGCGCACATGAATCATGGCCGGATGTTTTTTCAATAGCGTGGTGATGGCATCCACATTACCGGATTTGGCAGCATGGTGCAGCGATGTTGAACGACGCTTATCTCTGATCATCGGATCAGCGCCACGGCTCAGCAGCACCTCAGTGGCGTCGCCGTCGCCGCTGCGTGCTGCGAAATGCAAGGGCGTACGACCGCGGTTCGTTTGGCGATGGATATCTGCTCCCGAATCGAGCAATGTCCGTATCATCTCGGCAGAGCCAGACTCACAAGCAAAGTGAAGCGCAGTACGACCACTATCGTCAGCGTGATTGACATCCGCACCCAGCGACAATAAAGCCCGCAAAACTTCAGCCGATGTGCGAGTGCAAGCAAGATGCAGCCAGATGTTACCGTCGTAATCGGTCTCGTTAACGGCAGCTCCCGCGGCGACCAATGAATGGATTGCATCAATATCACCCACGAAAACGGCTTCGCCCATGGTCAGCGGCTCGCTATCGGGGGCTGTCGTCGGGGGCGCAGACCCTTGCTGAGAGTGGCCTGCTGAGACACCCATCTTTTCCCCTGACAAGTGGGCCTCTGCAGCACTCAGCTGCCATTCGGCACTCGCCTCGCTCTTTTGTTTAGCACGCAGCCTTACCGCGGGCCATGAATCGTCAGCTGATGGAGCATCAGCTTTACCCTCATTCTTTGGCTGAAGCGGGAATTGTGCGTAACGCTGCTGTATGTCGGGATCAGTAGAGGAAGTATTTGCGTGAGAGATCATGGATGCACTCTTTCAATCGTGATGAGAAATAAAGGTCCGGGCAATGATCATCTCTTGCAGAACCGAGAACCCGCCTGACGCAAGGTTATCAATCCAGCGAACCAACCGATGTATCACTGACCTATTGCGTGAAACCAGTGTGCACTGAACTGCGGATGACGTATGCGGTGTCGTTTTTCTGCCCGGCCCGGGCAGACGACCGGATCTCTATGGTCTAGCGAGTGAAGAGCAAAGGGCTCAGGACAAACGAGAAGTGTGGTCGTCGTGCTTGCAGTTGGATAACCGTATCAAACCGGCTGAAACACGATAGCCGTGACGTCATCACGCCGCATTTCACTCCCTTGCCATGCTGCGAGGCTGTCCTTCATGCGCTGGGCGATGATTTCTGCGCTCTTCCCACGACACGCCTGGAGCAACTCGACCAGTCGCCGGTAGCCATACGCACGCCGGCTCTCGCCATCGCTGCCGATCTGGTCGGTAAAGCCATCGGACACCAGCACAAACACACTGCCGGGGGAGTACTCGATTCGCTGCAGTGCAGGCGCTGCCTTGGGGGGCTGCTGGTAGCCGAGCGACACCCTTGACGGCTGAATGCGATCGACGTCTCCGTCCGACCTCAGATGCAGCAACCCCAGCTTGGCGCCGGCAAATTCCAGCACGTGATGCGCGCGGTCGATGCGCACCACTGCTGCGTCGCAGCCATCGTCGCTATCGGCGTCGCTGGTGTGCTGATTCAGCCCAAGGCGCAACGCCTGATCGAGCGCCATCAATGCCGCAGAGGGATCGATATCGGGATTGGTCGCAAACATGCGCTCCAGCGAAGTACTGATCAGCACCGAGAGCATGGCGCCCGGCACGCCATGCCCGGTGCTGTCTGCCAGTGCCAGGGCGACGCGTCCCTCGGGGTCCGGCAGCGACATCCACCAGACATCGCCGCCTATCGTGTCGCGCGGTTCCCAGATCGCGTGAATGGAAGCGAACTGTCCGGCAAGCCGCTGCGCACGCGGAAGCTGCGCCTTTTGCAGACGGCTGGCATAGGTGATCGAATCCACCACCATCTGATGCTGCTGCTCTGTTCTAGCCTTGCTCTCGCTGAGCTCTCGGGTACGCTCAGCCACAGTGGCCTCGAGTATCACATTCTGGTTTTGTACCAGTTCAGATTGCGCGCGGATATTCTGGTTCAGCTCTTCCTGCAGCCAGCGATTCTTGCTGAACACGGCCAGTGCCATGATCAATGCCTCGGCTGCCACGCCAATCGCCTGCGCGGTGTTCGGATTCTGAATGAACAGACCGAATCCGGATTTCGGAAGCAGCATGAAAGGCGACGGCACATTCACCAGACCGAGAAAAAACACAAAGCGGAAAAAAATATACGGGGCCATCGCCAGCATGAAAAACTTTGCGATCCGCAAGCCCTGCCGGTAGCGAACGAACGCACAGCCGTAGATCGTCAGCAGCACCGTCATTATCATGCCCCACAACGGCAGCCACAGCGCCTTCAGGCTAAGACCGTGGTCGATGAACAGCACCAGCATCATGTGCGCCAGCGTCAGCGCAAGGTACCAATTGGTGAACCTGAACACCTTGGGCATCAGGGATTTCAGGTCCAGAAAATTCCGCGCAAACAGCACATAAGCCATCGACTGGCCGTAAGCGAACACTGTGATCAGTACATGGGCGACCGTGATATGCCCAAACCGGGCGCCTTCGACATCGATATAAAACTCCATCAGCCGCATACCGTCATGCACACGCAGACTGGAAGCTGACAGCAGCGCAAACATGATCCACACCGCGTACATCACGCTGGTGCGATCCTTGTTCTGGAACGCGGAATACCATCCAAAGATGGCCAGCGCGAACAGCACACCGGCCAGTACGCCCTCCAGATGCAGGCCATACCGGCGCAGCTCAAGAAAGCGGGCATGGTCGATGAATTGCACTGGCGCGAAGCCACCCTGAAAATTCAGGTTAGGCCGCAGATAACTGAGCACCTGCGTTGTCTCGCCACGCCTGAGCGTGAACACAGGCCACTGGCTGAGATCAGCACTGGAAGCTCGAACGAAAGGATTGGTGTCGACCAGCGGCGCGTAAGTGCCCCACAAGCTGCCTGTCACGCGCAAGGCCTGCCATTGCCCGGACGGGTCGATCAGATAGTTGCGTACTTCATCCCATTGCGGCGCGTCGATGCGCAGCTCACGGTCGACATCAAGCTTGCTGTCAAGCTCACTGATCACCCAGTAACGGCTGCGCTGGTTCAGCGGCCCGACTTCGGCGATGGGCTTGAACTCCGCAAGACGCGCGAGCGCGTCTTCTACAGCAAGCTTGTTGTCCGGATCCCGCAAAACGCGGGCAGATGGATCAGAAAAAATCAGCGCGGTCTGCGCATTCACCTCGACCGCCCGCGACTCGGGAGCCATCGTGGCAGCACCCAAGCAGCAAGCCAGAATGAAAATGACACAGGCAAGTGACCTAGAGCTTCTTAGCATCTTGTTATGGCAGCACGGCCGCAGGGACAATCAACAGATATTGGTCTGAAGAAACCCCAAGCAATCTATCACAAGGCTCCCGGTACAGCGGATTGGCAACACTAGTATGCCGAGTGGGTGCTGGTGGAAACGAGCACCGGTTATCTTGCTCATCATCCACGACAGTGCGGCAGCGTCCCGGCGTCCTCTGCGTGCTGTCTGTCGGCGAATAAAACCAGACTCATGGCGCGGCGGCTTGCCGCTCCATGAAGGTGTTGATGAGGGACGTGCCTTGACTCACTCCAGCAGCGATCAGTTCGACGGGTTCTTGCGGGCTCCCACCGGCAGCGACAGCCATGCACCCATCCCAGATGAGCCTGTGCATGCGGACTCTGACATTTATGTTCAACAGGAAGATCAACGGCTGATTGGCCAGCACCGATTGGCGCGCTGGCCGCATCGCAGTATCAGCGTGTGGCTTGGATCACCAGACCATCACCCGAATAACGCGCCTGATGTTGAAGAACGCATGCTGCGCTACGGTTTTCAGGCGCGCACCTGGGATTTGCTCACGCCCATGCTGAGCGAGGACTATGGCGTAGGCATTGGCATACCTCTGTGGACAGGTACTGACCCACTACATCTGGACAGGCTGATCGCCTCGCTACACATGGACCTTCGATTATTGATCGCAGGACGCCCGCTCAACCCCGATGCGGTCGACAGTCTGACCAACGACTTATTGACGTCCGCGCTATCTTCCCACTTCCCGATGGGTCACCTGCCCAGCAAAGCCAACCGTTCTGCGCTAAAAAAACTGTGCGCGGATCATCATATTGATAATTTTCCTCAAGGCCAGAATTTCATCGAATTCTTGTTCGATGATTTGCCGGTTCGTCTACACGGGCATCCTTACCTTCCATGTGTGCTGTTCGATTTTTTTCTGATGGATGCCTGCGCGCTACAAGGCAGTATGCGTGGGCTGCTGATGCAGACGCTACTGGCGCTTAACCAGAACAGCGGGCAGTTCTCGTCCATGTCAGTCGGGCTGGACAACCGGCATTTCATCGTGGCGACAGCCTATGCAAGCATCGACGAACTTCACCACCATTTTCAGCCGCTGCTGGAACGATGGGTGGAACTTGCGTTCGATATTCGCGGCTTGTGCAAAACGCTAGTATTGGAAGGAGCGACGATGGAATTTGAAGTCAGTCCGGGCAATCAGGGAGTGATGGAATGAATGTGTCAAAATTTCTGGAAAAAGTAAGCTTTCCCAGCATTGATACGGCTCGCTTGCGCTCGCCGGCCGATACAAAGCCAGTGCGAACTGACACTCCCAGTCAAAGGCTGGAGTCCGCAAAAAGACAAGCCCATGAAAAATTCAAAGCGGCTGCCGACGCCGTAGCAGCCAACCTTCCCGCTCGGGCAAGAGAGATCTACCAGACATCCGTCCAGGAACGGTGGGATCATATTCAGCAAAAAATTTTTTCACCACTCAGTTCACAAGTAAGCAAAAGAGATTTTGCGCGTACCTTGGGAAAGGCCATTGAGAAAGCGAAGACGGAGTGCAACGCCGCAGCGCAACGCCTGCAAATTGATGCCGAGCGATCGGCAATGGTGGCGACCCGAACTGAAACCCGCGCGCTGCCGCAACTCATACAAAAAAAAGATGGCTCCTTCACACTGATACGAAAAGCTCCTCTCATCGAAAACCTTGTCCTCAGGGGCGGCGGCGCCAAAGGCATCAGCTATGGCGCCGCGCTGGAGCAATACCAGCAGACAGGTTATCTGGACGGTCTGAAACGCATTGCCGGTTCTTCGGCAGGCGCGCTGACCGCCACGTGTCTAGCCTGCGGCGTATCGGCATCGCGCTTCGACAAAATCGAATCCGAGCAGTTGTTCAAGTCTGCGATCACGACCTACACGAAGGACACCACGCCTATTTATCCTGACCTGACGTTTACGGAATCAAAAGGTATCCTCACGGCGCTCAGCGCCGTGAGGACGGTGGATACCACTACGGCCGAGCACGTACATCAATATCTGACGACACATTTCAACACCACGCTTTTTCAAGATCGCCTGGTGCAAGTGATCGAAGAAAACAACAACGTTCCTGATTTTGCCCAGCATGTTGTTACGACATTGCAGCGGCTGCTGGAAAAGCCAGATTTCGAGCACTCACGCGAGGGCAAGATGATCACCTTCCGCGATTTGAGCTTGTTGCATCAGCTAGCGCCGGATACATTTAAGGAACTGAGCTTGACGGCCTGGGACCCTCACGCACGACGTCTCGTCTATTTTGACAAAGACAATACCCCCGACATCCCAGTCTGCTATGCGGCCAGAAGCTCCATGTCTTTTCCGGTGGCCTTCAAACCGGTGGCCATGGATCTTGGCGATGGCAGCGGGAAGCGTACCCTGATCGACGGCGGGCTGGGCTCAAACCTGCCGACCGAGGCATTCGATCTCCCGAATTCAGGCGTAGCTGAAAAAGAACTGAACGCCGCAAAGACTCTGCTGTTTGTTTTTGACATGGATGGCATGGCTTATCAGGCAATGACTAGCGGTGGAGTTGCGACGGACAGGTTGCGGGAAATTCAGCAAAAAACGAAAACAAGCAGAGAAAACTCCCTCATCGCGAGGATCCATACCTGGTTTCTGGGTAGGGATTTCTCGAAGACCGGGCTTGAAGACAACGAAAAAGTCTGGAATGCCGGTCCGAATGCTGTGCCCATTTTTCATGGGACGATCAGGACTACCACGCCACATATTTCCACCTCGCGAGCCCACGCGGCGCGGCTACAGGCAGCGACTGCAGCGCTGGAGCAGATCCGGCAGCGGGAAAGTCAGGGCTGGTATGTCCACTGCAACTCGCTAGAAGAAGTGGCGAACCAGTTGTCCGTCGAAGAAAAAGCGAGCGTCATCAACTCCACCGATCCTTCACTGCAGCTGTTGGCCACTCATTTACAAAACACTCAGGCAACCGTTCAGCACGGTCAACACGCCTGACCCCGTCTCCCTGTCACTCCAGCACCCGGCCTGCGGCTCAGCATGAGGCGCGCTCGTGCCGGGCAAGCCTTTGCTGAGCGATGCAAAGAAACCGGTTAAGCTTGCCAACTTTGATAGTGCGCATGCGGTAGGACACCGGGTCTGGCATGCAGCACGGCTGTCTTGCCAACTTGATAAACCATCAACCTCTTCACCCGCAGTCCCTGCACACGCTGACCCATGCCTAACGATACCCGGCCGCTGCAAGGCCCAAAAAAACACCGCTCGCCACTCGTCCCCATTCTGATCGCGCTGATCCTCGCCATCGGCGTTGGCGCGCTCGTCTGGTACCTGCAGACCCAACGCGAGAGCAGCAGCCAGGGCCCGGGGGGCAGGATGTCTCGCCGACCACCGGTAACCGTGGGCGTGGCCAAGGCGGAGAAGCAGTCGTTTCCCGTCGTCCTGGAGGCGCTGGGAACAGTGACACCGGTCGCCACCGCCACCGTGCGAGCGCAGGTCTCGGGCGTGCTGCAGCAGGTCTTGTTCAGCGAAGGACAAATGGTGCAACGCGGGCAGGTGTTGGCTGTGATCGATCCACGTCCTTTCGAGATCGCGTTGATGCAGGCTACCGGGCAACTGAAACGCGACGAGGCACAATTGGAGAATGCACGCGTCACAGAAAAACGCTACCGCACCCTGCTCTCACAAGACTCGATTGCGCAGCAAGAGGTGGATACGCAAGTCGCCTTGGTAAAACAATTGGAGGGCACCGTCAATGTCGATCGCGCCGCAGAGCGCAGCGCGCGACTGAACCTGGAATTCAGCCGTATCGCGGCGCCGATCGCAGGACGCATTGGTCTGCGTACCGTCGATACCGGCAACCTGGTCAGTCCCGGCGATGCGAACGGCATCGTCAGTATTACGCAGGTGTCGCCGATCGACGTCGTGTTCAACCTGCCGCAAGATCGTATTCCGGATCTGCGCGCGGCCATTGGCAATCAACGCGCCCCCACGGTGATCGCACTGGACCGGGCGCGCTCCGCTGAACTGGCCAGTGGCCGGTTCCTCGCGCTCGACAATCTGGTCGATCCGCAAACGGGCACGGTGCGTGCCAAAGCACGATTCGAGAATGCGAAAGCTCAGTTGTTCCCGAATCAGTTCGTGAATGCGCGGGTGATGCTGCGTTCCATCGACGATGCGATCTCGGTGCCGATCTCTGCGATACGCAAGGGTGGCCATGGCGACTTTGTGTATGTGCTCGATCTGCAAAACAAGACCGTGGCCGTGCGCAACGTGAAGACAGGCGTCTCCACGGTGGACCGCACGCAGATCGTCTCTGGACTCGACGCGGGCGAGACAGTGATCACGGAAGGTGCCGATCGGCTCTCCGATGGCGCGAAGGTCATGCTGCCAGGTGACAAGCCCGCGCGCCCTTCAGGCGACAAGCGCGGTCAGCGCGACAAAAGCGGCCACTAAGCGCTCGCCAGAAAAAACTGAATGATTCTCTCCCGCCCTTTCATCCTCCGGCCGGTCGCGACCGCGCTGCTGATGGTGGCCATCGTGCTGGCTGGACTCATCGCGTTGCGCTTCCTGCCGGTGTCGGCGCTACCGCAAGTCGATTTTCCGACCATACAAGTCCAGGTCGCGTATCCGGGCGCCAGCCCGGAAGTCATTAGCCAGACCGTGACGGCGCCGCTGGAGCGGCAGTTTGGCCAGATGTCTGGTCTGAAGCGGATGAGTTCTTCATCTGCCGCCGGCATCTCGAGCATGACACTGCAATTCAGTCTCGGCGTGCGACTGGATGTCGCTGAGCAGGAAGTGCAGGCAGCGATCAATGCCGCGTCGGCGCTGCTGCCGCTAGACCTGCCTGCACCGCCGACCTATGCCAAGATCAACCCCGCCGACGCGCCCGTACTGACGCTCGCGCTGACCTCCGACTCATTGCCGCTGACCGAGGTGCAGAATATCGCCAACACCCGCCTCGCACTGAAAATCAGTCAGGTATCGGGTGTCGGTCTGGTGTCCTTGTCGGGCGGGCAAAAGCCGGCGATACGGATCCAAGCAAACCCGCGCGCGCTGGCCAGCGCCGGGCTGGGGCTGGACTCCTTGCGCACCGCGATCACCGCATCGAATGCCAACACGGCCAAGGGCACGATTGACGGACCCTCGCGCTCTTATTCGATCAATGCCAATGATCAGCTCGGCTCGCCCGAGGATTATCAGCGGCTGATCGTCGCGTGGAAAAATGGCGCACCGATACGGCTCTCGGACGTGGCGACGGTGGTCCCCGCGGCCGAGAATGTGCGTCTGGCTGCCTGGGCCAATCTGCAACCGGCGGTGATCCTGAACGTACAGCGGCAACCCGGCGCCAATGTGATCGACACGGTGGATGCAATCAAGCGGCGACTGCCCGAGCTCCAAGCCGCGCTGCCCTCGGCGATCCGGGTCGAGGTGCTCAGCGACCGCACCGCCGGCATACGCGCGTCGGTCGAACACGTCGAGATGGAACTGTTCATCGCGGTCGCGCTGGTGGTGCTGGTGATCTTGATCTTCTTGCACAATGCGCGCGCCACAGTGATTGCCAGCCTGGCCGTGCCGATCTCATTGATCGGCACCTGCGGCGTGATGTACCTGCTCGGCTACAGCCTGAATAACCTGAGCCTGATGGCGCTGACGATTGCCACCGGCTTTGTTGTCGATGATGCGATCGTCATGGTGGAAAACATTGCGCGGCATATCGAAGATGGCGAGCCACCCATGACGGCCGCGCTCAAAGGCGCGGGTGAGATCGGTTTCACGATTTTGTCGCTGACGATATCGCTGCTGGCGGTGCTGATACCGCTCTTCTTCATGAGCGATATCGTCGGCAGATTGTTCCGCGAGTTCGCGGCGACGCTGGGCATCACGATACTGATCTCGGCGCTGGTCTCGCTGACGCTGGTGCCGATGATGTCAGCCCGATGGCTGACTCGGGAAAATGCCACTGCCAGCGGACGCTCTGCCGGCTGGCTGCAGCGCCGCTTCGATCATCTGCGCGATGGCTATGATCGCTCGCTGGTCTGGGTACTCGAGCATCAGGCACTGACATTGTTCACTGCGGCGCTGACGCTGGCGCTCACGGTCGCGCTCTACCTACTCATGCCCAAGGGTCTGTTCCCGTTACAAGACACGCGTCAGTTGCAGGCACGGGTGGAAGCATCGAGCGGCGTATCGTTCGCGCGCATGGCTGAGCTGCAGCAGGCTGTGGCAAAACAACTCCTGAAAGACCCCGAGGTCAGCTCGCTCAGCTCTCAGGTCGGCGTTGGCGTGAATGAAAACCTGATGCTGCACACTGGCAGCATGCTGATCAATCTGCGGCATGACCCACGGGGCGATCAGCAGCAGACCATGGACAGATTGCGAGAACTGGCGGCCGAGGTGCCCGGTGTCACGCTCTATCTGCAGCCAACGCAAGACCTGACCATCGATGCCGAGCGCGGTCCGACGCCTTTGCGTGTGTCGGTGGAAGGCGCCGACACCCCGACCGTGAACCGTTGGGCAATCAAGCTGGCACAAGCGATGGAGACCCGTCCGGAATTGCGCTCGGTCGTGACCGATGCCGGTGCGACTGGTCCTTCTGCGGTGGTGCGGCTCGATCGCGACAGCGCCGCACGGCTCGCGGTGACGGCGGCCGCTATCGATGACGCGTTGTACAGCGCATTTGGTCAGCGTATCGTTTCGACCATCTTCACCGAGACCAATCAATATCGCGTAATCCTTGAAGCACAGCCTGGCACTGCACCCTCGCCGCAATCGCTCGGCGACCTGCCGCTGCGTGCCGCCTCCGGCAAGGCCACCACGCTGTCATCAGTCGCGAGCATCAATGAACAGTCGGCACCATTGATCATTTCGCGCGCGGCGCAGTTTCCTGCTGCGACTGTCGGCTTTGATATGGCGAGCGGCATCGCGCTGGGCGATGCCGTCAATGCCGTGCGTGCCGCTGCGGCGGACATTGAATGGCCGGGATCAGTCAGGCTCAGTTTTCTGGGTGCGGCGGGTGCCTTCGAAGGCGCGCTCAACCATCAACTCTGGCTGATCCTCGCCGCCATCGTCTGCGTGTATATCGTGCTGGGCGTGCTGTACGAAAGTTATGTGCACCCTTTGACGATACTCTCCACGCTGCCTTCGGCAGGTGTCGGCGCGCTGCTCGCCTTGCTGATCGCCGGGCAGGATCTCGGTGTGATCGGGATTATCGGCATCATCCTGCTGATCGGCATCGTCAAAAAGAACGCGATCATGATGATCGACTTCGCGATCAGCGCCGAGCGTGAGCAAAACAAGACACCGCAGGAAGCCATTCATCAGGCAGCGCTGCTGCGGCTACGGCCTATCCTGATGACGACTTTTGCGGCCTTGTTCGCTGCGCTGCCACTGATGTTCAGCTGGGGGGATGGCGCGGAGTTGCGCCGACCGCTGGGCATTGCGATCTTTGGCGGACTGATCGTCAGTCAATTGCTGACGCTCTACACCACGCCCGTGATTTATCTCGGGTTTGATCGGCTCGGCCGCCGCTGGTTCGGGGCGCAGGTGAAGCACCGCCTTCCTGACGAGGCCGCGCCGTGAATCTTTCGCGGGTGTTTATCGAGCGGCCGATCGGCACCACGCTGCTGACGCTGGCGATCGCGCTGCTCGGCATCGCCGCATTCTTTGCGCTGCCGGTGGCACCGCTGCCGCAGGCGGACTATCCGGTGATCTCGGTAAATGCCTCGCTGCCCGGCGGCAGTCCCTCGGTGCTGGCGTCGAGCGTTGCCTCTCCGCTGGAGCGGCGACTGGGCGCCATCTCGGGCGTCACCGAGATGACTTCCGGCAGCGGCAATGGCGGCACCGGCATCTCGCTGCAATTCGAACTGAACCGCAAAATCGATGCCGCTGCGCGTGAAGTACAGGCGGCGATCAACGCCGCGCGCGCCGATCTGCCGGTCGCGCTGCGCTCGAATCCCACTTACCGCAAGGTGAACCCAGCGGACATTGCCGTGATCGTGCTGGCGCTCACCTCCAAGACACGCACGCCCAGTGAAATCTATGACGCTGTCTCGTCAGTGATTCAGCAAAAGCTGTCTCAGGTGCAGGGTGTCGGTGATGTCGAGCTCGGCGGCGCCTCGCTGCCTGCCGTGCGAGTGCAGCTGCTGCCCTTCGCGCTCAACCGCTACGGTATCAGCTCCGAGGACGTTCGCGCGGCGATTCAGGCGAATGCGGCGAACCGACCCAAGGGCATTATCGAAAACAACGAGAAGCGCTACCAGCTCTACACCGATACCGGCATGACCGTGCTGAATGCAGCGGCCTACCGTGAGCTGATCGTCGCCTGGCGTCATGGTGCGCCAGTGCGGCTGTCGGATGTCGCCGAGGTCAGTCAGAGCGTCGAGGATATCAATGGCATGGGCCTGATCAATGGCGAGCCGGCTGTGCTGGCTTTCGTCAGCCGCCAGCCCGGCGCAAACGTGATCGAGGTAGTCGACGAGATCAAAGCCATGCTCCCGGAGCTGCGCGCCGAGCTACCGCCGGACATCGACATGCGCGTCTCGTCCGAGCGCACGCAATCGATACGCACCTCGTTGCACGAGATCGAGTTGACCTTGCTGATCTCTCTGGTGCTGGTGGTGCTGGTGGTGAGCGCCTTCCTGCGCTCGGCGCGTTCCACGCTGATCCCGGCGGTCGCGGGTGTGGTGTCCATTCTCGGCACCTTTGCGGTGATGTATGCGCTGGGCTTCAGCCTGAACAATCTGAGCCTGATGGCACTGACGGTCGCCACGGGTTTTGTGGTGGACGATGCCATCGTCGTTCTGGAGAACATCACCCGCCATATGGAAGATGGCATGGAACGTATCGAAGCTGCGCTGCGCGGTGCGCGCGAGGTCGGTTTCACGGTACTGGCGATCAGCCTGTCGCTGGTTGCGGTCTTCATACCGTTGCTGTTCATGGGGGGGCAAGTAGGCAGGTTGTTCCGCGAATTTGCGGTCACACTGACAGCGTCGGTGCTGATCTCGCTCGTGATCTCTCTGACCACCACACCGATGATGTGCGCCTGGCTGCTGCGACGCGAGACCGCTTCGGCGCACGAAAAGGGTCGGATCAAGCGCTGGCTTGAGCGTGGCTATGGCAAGCTGGAGCGATGGTACGCAATCAGCCTCGATGCGGCGCTCGCGCATCGCTGGCTGGTGCTGCTCTCGCTGGCCGCTGTCGTCGCATTGAATGGGTATCTCTTTGTGACGATTCCCAAGGGTTTCTTCCCTCAGCAAGATACCGGACAGATGACCGTGGGTGTGCGTGCCGATCGCAGCATCTCTTTCGCTGCGATGCAAGACAAAATGCGGCAATTGGTCGACATCATTCGCAAAGACAAAGCGGTCGATACCGTGGCCGCCTTTGCCGGCGGCAGTCGTCCGGGCGGTGGCTACATGTTCATCAATCTCAAGCCGCTGGAAGAGCGCAAGGAACGCGGGCAAGACGTCATCAACCGGCTACGCCCACAGCTGGCGCAAGTCACGGGGGTGAGCGCGATGATGATACCGCTGCAGGACTTGCGCATCGGCACCCGCCGCGACGTCAACACGATTCAGTACACGCTCAAGAGCGACAACTTCGCCGACCTGCAACAATGGACGATCAAGCTGGCCGAGGCGCTGAAGCTGCGACGTGAGCTGATCGACATCGATCACGACATGCAGCAGACCGGTGTCGATGTCTTTCTTCGCATCGATCGCGATGCCGCATCCCGACTAGGCGTAACGACGCGCGACCTCAACAACGCGCTCAACAATGCGTTCGGCCAGCGGCCCGTGGCGACCCTGTTCGCCGATCGCAACCAGTACCGGGTCATCATGAGCGTAAGCCCCGAGTATGCGAACAGCCCGGCAATGCTCAATGATATTTACGTGCCCGCGCGCGCTGGCGCAGCAGCTGCTGCGATCTCGGCGAATCCGGGATTACGCGATGTCTCGGGCGGTCAGGTGCTCAGTACCTCTCCCTCGACGATGGTGCCGTTGTCGGCCTTCGCATCGTTCAGCGAGCGCGCAGCCGCGGTCTCGGTCAGTCACCAGGATGCGGAGCTGTCGGGCACCGTGAGCTTTGCCCTGGCAAAGGGCAAATCCATTAGCGATGCCGAGCGCGCGGTCAGAGAATCGGAGTCCTCGATCGGCATGCCCGCCAATGTGCGAGGCAGCTTTCAGGGCACCGCGCGCGCTTATCAGGAATCGCTGGGGCGGCAGCCGCTGCTGATCGCGATGGCGATCATCATCATCTATATCCTGCTCGGCATTTTGTATGAAAGCCTGATCCACCCGGTCACCGTGCTATCGACCATCCCCTCGGCCGGTGTGGGCGCGGTGATTGCGCTGATGCTGTTTGATATGGAGTTTTCGATACTCGCGCTGATCGGCGTCTTCCTGTTGCTGGGCATCGTGATGAAGAATGCGATACTGATCATTGATTTTGCGCTGGAGGCGGAGCGCTCACGCGGGCTGTCCGCCGTGGTGGCGATACGCGAGGCCAGCCTGAAGCGGCTGCGTCCCATCCTGATGACGACTGCCGCCGCTGCACTGGGTGCGCTGCCGCTGGCGATCGGCCTGGGTGAGGGTTCGGAGATTCGCCAGCCGCTGGGCGTGGCCATCATCGGTGGGTTAATCGCCAGCCAGTTCCTGACACTGCTGACGACCCCTGTGGTGTATGTGGCGCTGGATCGCTGGCGGCGTCGCAGCACGACAGAAGCGGATCTCTCCCGGCAAATCAGCGACAGCGGAACGGACATGAAAGCAGCGCGTCCCACATGAAAACACGTACATCGACTTTGTCAAACAAGCCGCTGATCCGAGTCAGCTTGTGCGCGTGGGTGCTGGCCCTTGGCGCCTGCAGCATCGGGCCGACTTATCAGACACCCGCCGCACCCCTGCCCTCGCATTTCAAAGAAGCCGAGGGCTGGGTTGCTGCACGGCCTGCCGATGCGCTTCAGCGCGACGCGTGGTGGGAATTGTTCAGCGATCCATTGCTCAGCACGCTGGCCAGTCAAGTCAGCGTATCGAATCAAAACATCGCCGCAGCCGTGGCCGCGTATGCGCAGTCACGCGCCGTGGTGGGCCAGGCACGCGCCGGTTTGTTTCCCAGTGTCTCGCTGTCGGGCGCGATAAGAAGCAGTAACAGCTTCACCAAATCTCAGGATGTGCAGTTCAGTTTAGGTGGCACTTGGGAACCTGATGTCTGGGGTCGTCTCGAGCGTGCCGTGACCGGCGCACAGGCAAACGCAGAAGCCAGCGCCGGCGATCTCGCCACTGCCACCCTGGCCGCGCAAGGCGAACTGGTCGGCAACTACCTGCTGCTGCGGCAGACGGATGAGCAGCGACGGCTGCTGGCGGCCGCGATCAAGGATTACCAGCGCGTACTGGAGATCACGCAGAACCGCTACAACGCCGGTATTGCCCCCCGAACTGATGTGTTTCAGGCGCAGACGCAGCTCGCCAATGCGCAGTCCGACATGGAAGGTTTGCAGCGCATCCGCGCACAGCTGGAGCATGCCATCGCGGTACTGATTGGCGAGCCACCGTCAGGCTTTTCTATCGCTCCGCTGGCATGGACGCCGGTGGTGCCCGAGGTGCCGCTGGCCATTCCTTCGGAGCTGCTGCAACGTCGCCCCGACATCGCCGCTGCCGAGCGCCGCGTCGCTGCGGCCAACGAGCAGATCGGTATCGCCCGCACGGCCTACTTCCCCAGCGTGTCGCTGGGCGCGAGCGAAGGTATCGCGGCGGGCACGGTCGCGGCGCTCGCCTCCAATCCGGTCACGCTGTGGTCGATTGGCGTGTCGATGACGCAAACGATTTTCAATGCAGGGCTGGTAAAGAACCGCATCGCTGGCGCAGAGGCCGCCTACGATGCCGCTGTCGCGCGTTACCGGCAAACGGTGCTGGGTGCTTTCCAGTCGGTTGAAGATCAGCTGGTGGCCACGCGGGTGCTGGCGCAGCAGGAGGTGTATCTGAATGAAGCAGCAAAGGCTGCCGGCCTGGCCGAACAGCAGCAGCTCAACCGCTACCGTGCAGGACAAGTGAGTTTTCTGGAAGTGAGCACCGCACAGACTGCGGCGTTGAACGCACGCCGCGCGCTGGCGCAGCAGCAAGGCAATCGTCAGGTGGCCAGCGTCGCGCTGATTCAGGCGCTGGGCGGTGGCTGGCGCAGCGAGTCGCTACGACAGGATGCCGCGCAACTCAAAGATAACAAAGACAAAAAACAAAACGGGACCCAATAAATCGCGGGTCCCGTGCGCATGATCGCGGCGATGATCAGGAAGCCGCGTCCTTGAGCATCTTGCGTGCTTCCTTCAGCAACTTGGCAGCATCATTCTCGCGGCCTTCATCGTAGAGCTTCTGTCCTTCGGTGCGCAACGACTTCACTTTTTCCAGATCTGCGCCCTTCAGCTTGGTCTCGGGCAGCAGCGAATCAATGGCTTTCATCTCGCACACGGGAACGTTCGGGCAATGGGCAAAGGCGAGCGAAGCGGAGCACAACAGTACAGCGGCCAGCAGGGACTTCATGTTTCATTCCTCCGTAAGAGTGATTGATCGATAGTGATCGTGATGAGGGCTCTCGCCGACGGCACGCGCGGCAGACCTTTTTTTGCAAAAAAGATGGCTGAAAATAACAGAAAAGCCTGCGCTCAGCGAGCGTGCAATTCACTTGCGACGGATTATTTCTGCGCGGCGCCAGAAGATTTTACAAAATAATAATGATTCGCTTGCCAGTACCCGATGGCAGCGTCATTTGCGCCGGGCGAGCTCATGTTCTGCGCTCAGGCGCCGATTCATTATCGAAATCCGGTATGCTTTTTCGAGTCACCGCTTAATTCCAGCCATGAAGCATCGTCACCCCACCCTGAAACGATCACTGGCCATCCTGCTGGCGGCGGTCTGCTGCCTGAGCGTGGCCGAGGAGGCGAAGCAGGGCTTCAAGGAAGCCCCGCAGCGCAGGGTGCAGTCCAAGACGCAAAACGCGTATTGCGAAGAGTCGAAGAGCTGGTATCGCGCCTGCTACCTCCCCTGCATAAGAAAGAGCAAGTCACCTATCAGCCACGCGGTGAATCACTGCAACGCCAACTGCGAGAACGAGCTCGTATGGCTGAACTATCTGTGCCGGCGGGATCCCTATCTGCCACTCGGGCCGAACTGAATCGCCGCCGGAAGCACTGCTCAGTTCTGAGTCACGTTGGCGGTGTTGTAATTGCCAGACTGGCTTATCGTCGATGTCAGATTGCTCCCGTTCTGCGAGACATTTGCGATATTCCCAATGGATCCCTGACTGATGGTCGACCGGTTTGCTCCGGCGCCGCCGTTGATTTGGCTGACATACGCGCTGTTGCCGCTACCGGTCTGCGCGATCCATGACAACCCATCGCTCCCCTCCTGGCGGCTGCTGGCGACATGATCGGTACCCGACTGAATAATGGAGGCATCGAGCAAGTGACCGGACTGCATCAGCGTCGCGTGATGTCCGCTGCCGTTCTGATCGATCAGCGCCGTGTTGGTCTCAGCGGCCGAGCTACCATTGCCGGACTGAGAGAGCAAGGCCACATTGAAAGATCCGGGCTGGCTGATGGTACCGGTGTTAAAACTTCCCGATTGCGTTGCCGATGCCTGGTTGTAGCTGCCACCGGTATCCTCAGGAATCATGCCGCCCGTGTAGCCTTGGGAAATCGTCATGAACTGATCGTTCCCTGATTGAATGATCTCTGCGGCGTTGTCGTGCCCCGCACCGACCGTGTTCAATGGGTTGATATAGGCCGACAAGCCCGTGCCGTCGAATTGCTGAATCGTGCCCCGGTTACCATTGGCTGTCTCGTAGATGCTCGCGCCGCTGTCCGTCACATTGCTCTGAATGATGGAGGTCGTGTTGCCACTTCCCCAGATATAGGATTCGCCCAGCACACGGTCACTCCCGATCTGAGTGATGGAACTTGTGTTCCCGTCGCCGTTTTGCGAGAGCTGCACGGTCTGCTCTGCCATGGCGCAGTTGATGACGCCTGCGACCCCGGCGATCAGGCTCATGCTGATGATAGTCCGTTTCATAGTTTTCCATCCTCCCTTGTCAAACAGGGCCCGCACAGATCGCCGACCAGTCCAGCTGCCCTAATACTGGACCAGTATTGCTCTTCCCTGATGCCCCTCCTGACGAATAACCGCATCAGAAAAACTTTTGTACTGACGGATGTCGGCGTGATGTCCCTGTCCGTCTTGCAGCACGGTGGCGCTGATCTGCGTGCCAGATTGTGTGACGCTGGCGCTATTGAGAACCCCATGCTGGATCAGCGATACGGTGTTCATCATCCCGTTTTGCGCAAGGGTCGCGGTGTTCAGTTCACCACTCTGCTGCACCGAGAGTCGCTGCAGACTGCCTGTCTGCAGGGCACTGATGAGGTGCGCGGCGCCACTCTGCTGAAGTCGACCGATGTTGCCCTCGCCCAGCTGAGTCAGTATGGCGAACTCCGATGGCGCAAGATCCACCGCCGATGCCGTGCAAGCCAGCACCGCAAGCCCATAACCGACGATGCACCTCAGGACCTGCGGGTATGCATCCATGGTGTTACATCTCCTTCAGATAGCGTTGCACCAGCGGCGACTGCAAGTCGTCAGCATGCCGGAGCGACCATAGTCCGTCGCGGACACCTTGCAAGATCAGGTAAATAACGGCCATGTCGATCGCCTCCTGCACGCACATCTGTGCCGGTTCATTGCGCGTGATGCCGGCCTCGAACTGCAGCAGATCCTTGAAGGCGACAAAGCGGAACACACTTGGCCTGATCTCGTAAGAAAAAATCGTTTTTGAGGTCGATATGCTGTTGAGTACCTGCCCGGTACGGATATCGACACTGCGCAAGTTGACCGTCACCTGATCCATCCGGTACTGCATTGATGCGCCCACACCCAGATAATTTGCACCCGCGCCGCCAGTCCGGAGATTGTTTTCATAGGCGACGATCCCTCCCTCAATGATTAGCGCGGCTGGCATCAGCTGCGGCAAGGCGGGCGGCGATACGCCCTTCTCCGCCGGTATCTCGAGCGCGCGAATGATCTTTCGCTCGGTCAGTAAATTCTGCAGATTCTCCCGCTCTACCGGAAGGTACCAGCCAGAGTCTTTCAGAGATTTGATCAGCATCGACGCAGCTCCCTGCGTCACCGCCGTGGAGAATGAACTGTCAGGGGCCGGCTTGTACTGACCTGTCTGATCACGCAAGCCATATACCGCCACAGCGACCTTGCCCTTGGGGGGCGGCAGTTGTGTCAGATCGCGATGCGCATCACCCTTCGGCTGCAAGATCGCGCTCGAAAATGGCGCGAGAGGTGTGCGCGACACACAGGCGGCAAGCACGCTCACCACACCCAGGAGAAGCACATGCCGGCTGATGCGCCCGGGCGAAAGACCACCAGAAAACTTCACTGACTAACCTGAAAACTCGTCGAACTGCCGTTCGTCTTGTCTGTTGTCTTGATCTGTAGCAGACCGCCACCCAGATCGAGAATCTCTATCTTGAAATCCCGTGTATCCAGCGAACCAGGAATGAGTTTCCCGTCACTGCCGATCACGCTGGAGGCCGATGCCGTAGCGATCCTGTTGAGTATCGATCGCTGCAAGAGCTCATTGAACTGCTGCAGAGCACTTTGCCCCGACAGGCTCCCGGCGACCGAGACGCCAGCGCGCGAAGCATCCTTGTAGTTATTGATCGCCTGCGCCGTGGCCAGCAGATTCGGGCCGTGCAGCGGATTGCCGCCGAATGCGGGATTCACCGGGACGTAGACCATCTCGGTGGCCTGTGCGTGGAGGCTCAGCGCCAGCGCAACGAACCCTTGCCGCAGACAGCGCGACATGGACCCACCCATCACCACGCATCCCTCGCGAGCTCGCTGTCATGATCGAGACTGGCATCAATCTCCGCCTCAGTGAGACGCTGCCATAGTTGTTCGACAGCCTGCTCACTGAGGCCCCGGAGGAGCCCACGCGATGCGGGCAAAGCGAATTGCAGAAGCCGATGCCCCTGATGTTCGATCCAGATCACGCTGCCCGTTCGCGCCGATGGGCGCTCACGTACCGTGATCAGGACGCGCTCACTGATGCTTTTGTCACGCCACAAAGAGACGAAGTACTGAAAAAAATCCTGACCCGCGACGGTCACGGTCTGTCCCAGGACCATTCCCTGATCGAGTCGATCAGCGCGTGTGTCGACCGCCGGGCTCGCCAGCAGCAGGACGACACAGCAAACGCCGAACGAACGACAGACCAAATCGCCGCGCATCCATTTCTCCGGGCAAGCATTGAACGGCGGTAAAGATAAGTGATACTTGGCGCGGCTTCCAGACGGACAGCAGGCTATCAGCGAATGCCGTGCGCTACGTCAATCTCTCGGCGCAGAAAATCGCAGCAAGATCAGGTGAACGATACGCTCAGTCAGACTCGGACGATCTCGTGCATTTGCCCTGAAAGTTCTCTTCGCGTGTCAGGCCAGTCCTCTTTTTTTCGAGCGTGGCGACATGCTCGATCGTCATCGCTTGCCGATGAATGATGAGCGATTCATGAAGAAAGGTGTCTTCGTCGTCAAGCGAGTGAATGCAGGCAATCTTGTCTTTGCGCCAGGTGTGGCAGGAATAGCCCTCCAGCTCATGAAGCTTGAATGCATAGCGCCGGGCTTCGTCACGCGATGCCTCATCGGCTGGTTCATGCGGCTTTTTGGACAGGGTCTCCACCTTGCCCCGGCACTCCAGCGTGAGCTGATAGTCGTCCTGGAGTCCGCAAGCGGTGAGCAACGCCAGCGCGACCAGCAGGCTTGACAGACGCAGATAGGAAGTCGGAAATCTCATTGAAGATGCGGGCAGTATCTGCAGAAATTTTGTTTATTCGACAAGCCCTCTCGGGAGATGCCCGCCGGCGGCCATCATACGCTGCCCGGCAGCGATGGAGCGCAGGAACTCATCCTTTGCTAAGATCCGCCGATAATAAAGATTCGACCAAAAATCCACTTCTACCCTGCCGACGGGGGATCAAACCATGTCCGACGAATTACAGGTATTCCGTGGCGATCGCCCGACCGAGGAAGCCGAACGTGCGCCGACGGCACCGGCCAAGCCCAAGGCGCCGGCCGTCATTTCAAAGAACCATCTGCCCGCAGCGGAGCCCGTTGGGGACCGCCCCGAAGCCGTCCGTGTGGAAGAGCCAGTCGCAGAGGCGCTTCCCGAGATCGAGCCCGGCCCGGTCAACTTCGAGACTGAACCGGAGCCTCCGTACAATTTTGAGATTGATCCCGACAGCCTGTGGAGCATGCCGGAAGCGATGCAGGAGCGACTCTCCAACCTGAACTCCACCGTGGCGGTGATTCATCAGCAGCTTGATGATCAGGAACGGGACTCTGCCCGCATCGCCAAGGCCTTGCGCGCGCTGCAATAATCGCTGCGGCGATCGCCAACCCCTGATTACTGCTCGCAGGCGATCGCCATCAGCCGCGCCTCCGCGCTTTGCTGCTCGGGCGACTTCCACTCTCCCACGAGCGACTGCTCGGCGACCTTCGGGCCCGCGCCCATGCTACCCGCCATCTGCTGGTAACTGAGCACACGTATCCGCTCTTTGCGGCAGTTGACCTCGGTCGCATAAGTCACCGAACGATGCGGCTTGCCGTCGATACCCGCCGTCTCTGCCTGAAGATCATGCAAATCCCAGATGAAGGCCGTGCCACTCATCAGCAACACGCGCTCTTTGTCGTAATACCGGCTCACATCAGCGCTTTGTGCGTAGCGCACCCAGTTCTCGGCAGTTGCGGGCAGTGCAGCGGCAAGCAGCGCAATAGTCATCAAAGGCTTCATCGAAAACTCCAGTCAGGGAACCAATGTAAGAAATAGGAAGGCGGCGAAAGACCGGTCCTCGCTTCAAGCAGCAGAAAATAGTCCCGTCAATTTATTGACAACCAGATGGATGATAGCGAAAAGGCGCTACCCACGCCGTCAGCCCGCTTCAGCGAGGAAATTGGCCACCAGCTGCGCGAAGCGAGACGCATGCTCAATCTGAGTCCAGTGGCCGCAGCGACCGAACACGTGCAACTGCGAGCGGGGAATCAGCCGTGACAGCCGCAGCGAATTCTCCAGTGGGATGACTTTGTCTTCGCGGCCATGGACAATCAGGGTTTCTTTATCGATCCCAGCAATGGCCGCTTCAGGCGACGCAAGCGCATCGACCCAGCGCTGCCGTGGCGCGGGGAACATCTGCGAGTAACTCTCATGAAAGCCCGGCCTAATGCTGGCCTCGTAGCGCAACCGCGCCAGCTCATCATTGACTAATCCTCGATCATAGGCAAACACATCCATGATCCGTCGCATGTTCTCGAATGAGGGCTCATAACCCCAGACATCATCCAACGCCTGTGTGATCGGAAATGACACTCCGGCAGCACCCATCAGCACCAGACGCCGCACCCGCTCCGGGTGACGAATGGTCAGTGCCAGTGACAGCGCGCCACCGAACGAGTTGCCGACCAGATCGACCTGCTTCAGTTCAAGGGCGTCCATGAAATCGACTGCCTGCTTCACCCAGTTGTCCATGTTATAGACCATGCTGGCGGGACGTTCGGTAAAGCCAAATCCCACCATGTCTGGCGCCAGAACACGACAATGTTTTGACAACTCGGGCATCACCAGTCGCCAGTTGACGAACGCACTGACGCCAGGACCGGAGCCGTGAATCAGAAGTACCGGAAAGCCAGCACCATGATCGTGATAATTTATGTCAATGCCACCAGCAGAGATACGCTGACCGATTTCAGGGGACTGCACAACGGCGCTCATTCGTGAACCTTTGAAAGAAGTGAAAAGAAATGTAGAGATGTCGGGTATCAGGATTTCATGAAAAGATTGTGGCCGCTCTGTATCGTCTGTGCGATCAGCTCAGGCGTGGCCCGAATATGTGCTTCGAGTGCTAGCGCAGCACGAGCGTCCTGCCCGGCCATTGCGCTGTCGAAGATCAGCGTATGCTCGGCGTGGACGTCTCTGTTCGAATGCAGGCCGATCGCGTAGCGGCGGTAGCGCTCGCTGTGCTGCGTAAGCTGGCGTACCAGACGCAGCGTCCAGTTTGAATCGCATGCAGCCAGCAGGGCATCGTGGAAACGCGCGTTGGCAGTCTCCCAGCGCTGCACGTTCTCTGGCAACAACGGCTGCTCAAGCACGGATAAGCTCTCATAGGCAACACGCAGTTGCCTACGCCATTGTTCATCCCCATGGCGTATCGAGGTGCGTAACGCCTCCGTCTCAACCTGTACACGCACATTGGTAATGTCCATCAGATCCTCAAGCGTGATCGGGGCCACTGTAAATCCGCGCTGTCCTTCAGCGCTGACCATTGCCTCGCTGACCAGACGCGACAAGGCTTCACGCAACGTACCCGCGCCCACCTCGTAGCGATCTTTCAGATGCTCGATCAGCAGCTTTTCTCCGGGCGCAAGACGACCCGACAAAATATCTTCGCGTAGCAATGCATAGGTTTGCTCTATGAGCGTCCGTGCTCCGGCCTTGTTTCCGGTATCGACCAGACTAATAAAAGATTTTTTAGCCACAATGCTTTTTGTTTGATTGAAGTGTGTTTGATCGGTGACTAGGAATTAAAAACTGTCTGAAGTAATTCAGCGATCCTTGATGCGTTGTAATCGGTAACTTAGCTGTGGCCGGGTCAATCCCAGTGCACGCGCTGCTGCGGAGAGATTGCCACTGGCCCGCGTCACCGCCTCCTCGATCAGGCCGTCCTCAAGCGCCTCCAGACTGAGTCCGCGCCGCTGAAGTTCATCGAATAAAGAATGAATGTCGGATGGTGCGCCCTGTGTCAGCTCGCCTGACTCACCGACCGTCACGCGCTGACCGCCGGGCGGCAGCGGAAACAAGGCATCTTCGTCCACCATCTGTCCGGCAGAGGTGACGATCAGACCACGCTCGATCAGATTTTCCATTTCTCGAATGTTTCCCGGCCATGCATAACGACGCATCGCATCCATGGCCTTGTCGGTAATGCCAGCAACGCGTTTGTTGTGCAGAGCCATAAATTGCTGGAGCATGTGATTAGCCAGCGGCTCGATATCTTCAAGACGATCGCGCAACGGTGGTATCGCAATCGGATACACATTCAAGCGATACATCAGATCTCGCCTGAAACGTCCGGCAGCCACCGCTGCCTCCAGATCCACGTTGGTGGCAGCAATGACGCGCACATCCACCTTGCGGGCTGCGGTCGCTCCCAATCGCTCCACTTCACCATTTTGCAAAACCCGCAACAGCTTCGCCTGTGCTGCGAGTGGTAGTTCACCCAGTTCATCAAGGAATAGCGTGCCACCATCGGCACGTTCGAAACGACCCGGGCGCGCCGTACTAGCGCCGGTGTATGCACCCTTCTCTGCACCAAACAATTCGCTCTCGATCAATTCACCCGGCAATGCCGCGCAATTCACTGCAACGAAGGTTTTATCTGCTCGCGCACTCATTTTGTGAAGTGCTCGCGCAAAGCGCTCCTTGCCTACACCGGTTTCACCAGTCAGCATCACCGTCACTTGGGTAGCTGCGGCCTTGCGCAACAGATCGATCGATTGCTGAAAGGTCTTTGATCGGCCGATCAATTCGCCGAGATCATCGCTGGGGCTGAGCGAGGTCCGCAGACTCTCCAGCTCGGCAGCCAGATCTTCAATCCGCACCAGCAGCGAATCGGCTTCGTAATCCTCCTGCAGCTGCTCGGCATCAGGCCAGTCTTTCAGCGGTCGGCCCTCGATCAGGCAATGATCATGACCACAGGCAGCGCACTGCACCTCTTTGTAAATCACCGGTATGCCCATGAATGCACTGACATAGCCTGACGCATACCCAATCAGCATCCAGCACACCGGATCATCCTGCGGGCCGAATAGCTTGACGTGCGTGTCCACTTCCCAGGAGTGATCCCAGCGAAACAGGCCGAGATGCGTTCCTGCTTCCAGATCGATTTCGAATTTTTCTGGGGTCACTTGCACTGCGCCCTCGAGCATGTGCAGCTGAGGCCCGACCGAGAACTGCTCGTAGGGCGAGCTGTTTGGACGCACCTGCCTCGCCAGTGCCGCATCGCGAGTGCCTGATGCGTACCCGGCGCGCTTGAGCACCCTTCGGGTTTGTTCAGTCCCGATCGTGCGCATCAGTTCTTTGCGAAGGCTGCCCAGTGCCTCGACATGCAACAACAGCATGCGATGGCCCGCGAGCCAGATACGGCCATCGCTGGAAGAGAAATGCACCAGCCGCCGAAGATCGGCAGCTTGTGGCAGCGGTGGCAGGTCGTCGGGGCCCATGCCCAAATTATCGATAAAAATCACAATAAAAGAAAATCTTTTTTAAAGGGAGCTTTTCGTAGATTTCATGATTTGATCAAATTATCGGATCGATATTTCATCATTTGATGAATTTATCGCGGATATTGGTCCAGTTTTGTTGCAAGGCAGTATGACTATGCCTTAGCAAAACGACACCGCCCTCACCCGTGAAAGCCTGATAAATCCACAATTTATCGAGATTCATCGAAATTTTCCGGCGGCTTGGCACAAGCCTTGCGATAGGCGTTATGCGGAAAAAACATAACTCGTTATAACACGGACCGTCATTTTATGACCATGGAGACACCCCTGAATCCCGCCCTCGACCCGGTTGCGACGCCAGGACTTGATGCGATCAAGACGGATGAGGCCACCCTCGCCCGCCGCTTTGTACGCATCACCAGTCGTGCCGACAACGGCATTGTCGCTTTCGAATTTTCGGTGGGCTGGCCCGACATGTCAGTCGAGCTCGCCCTGCCGGAACCTCAATTCAACGAATTCTGTTCAACCCACAACGTGGAATTCCTCACCGACGCCGTTGGGGACAAGCTAGGAGACCAGCATGACGAGCATTGACCTGCAGGCCAAGGAAATCAAGCCTCAGCGCAACACCTACACCCATGTGGCGCGTTATATCGGCGGCGACAAGCCAGCCACGCGCTATCAGGAAGCGACTATGGGCGCGCAGCCCACACAGAACTTCCACTACCGCCCAACCTGGGATCCGCAATACGAGTTGTTCGACGCATCACGCTCGGCGATCAAGCTCGAGGATTGGTATGTACTGAAAGATCCACGACAGCACTACTACGCCACCTGGACCATTGCACGCGCACGTCAGCAGGAAGCGGTCGAGGCCAACTACCAGTTTGTCGAAGCCCGCGGCCTGCTCAATCGCATGACCGACGAGGTGCGCGCGAGCGCCTGTCAGGTATTGATGCCGCTGCGTCATGTTGCCTGGGCCGGCAATATGAATAACACCTTTATCTGCGCGTATGGCTACGGCACGGCACTCACTGCGGCGGCCAATTTCCATGCGATGGACCACTTGGGCATCGCCCAGTACCTGACACGCTTAGGTCTCGCCGTGGATGAACCGGGTGTGCTCGACGCCGGCAAAAACGACTGGATCAACGATCCGCGCTGGCAGGTATTGCGTCGCCTGGTCGAAGACACGCTGGTCATCAAAGACCCGATGGAATTGTTCGTTGCGCAAAACCTCGCGCTCGACGGCATGCTGTATCCGCTCATCTATGGCGCTTATGTGGACGAGCATCTCACCATCAAAGGCGGTACAGCCATCGCCATGCTGACCTCGTTCATGCCCGAGTGGCACGACGAAACCGTGCGCTGGGTCGACGCGGTGGTCAAGGCAGCGGCAGCGGAATCCGAAGCGAACAAGAACTTGCTCACTGAGTGGGCTCACGTCTGGACCGATCGCGTACAGGCAGCGCTCGCACCTGTGGCCGAAATCGCACTCGGTGATCTGGGCCAAGACGCACTGACAGCAACGCGGAGCACCTTCAATGCCCGCGTCGCAAAAACTGGTCTTGCAATCTGACATCAGACGGCCATCAACGACAACTTCTACTGGGGAAAAAATTATGTCCAACGTCTTCATCGCATTTCAGGCGAACGAGGAATCCCGGCCGCTGGTCGATGCCATCGTCGCAGACAACCCGGAGGCTCAGGTCGTCTACTCCCCCGGTCTGGTGAAGATCGATGCGCCAGGCCGCCTGGTGATCAAGCGCGAAACCATCGAAGAGATCACTGGCAGCAAATATGATTTGCAGCAACTGCAAATCAATCTCGTCACACTCTCCGGCAACCTGGATGAGGATGATGACGAGTTTGTTCTTAGCTGGCAGCACTGAGCCCGTCGCGCCACACAAGAGATTCTAGAGAGGTCACTCCATGGATAAGCGCGTTGAAAAAAAATATCTCAGTCAGCATGAACGCTATGCGTCGATGACGCACGATCTGCACTGGGATACCACTTACCAGCCGATGGACAAGGTGTTTTCAATCGACAAGAGCGAAGGCATCAAGGTGCACGACTGGCAGCAGTGGGAAGATCCTCTCCATCGCACCATGGATGTGTACTGGAAGGCGCAAGGAGAAAAGGAAAAGAAGCTCTACGCGATCATCGAAGCCTTCGCGCAGAATAATGGCCAGTTTGGCGTGAGCGACGCGCGCTATGTCAATGCGATCAAAATCGTGCTGCAGAGCATTGCGCCCCTGAAGTACATGCTGCATCGCTCACTCGCGCAATCGGCACGCCAGCTGCAAGGTGATGCACTGCGCACCGCCCTGCAGATGCAGACATCGAATGAGCTGCGACATTTTCAGAACCAGACACACGCAGCATCTATTTTCAACAAATACTTTAACGGCCTGCACCAGACGCCCCAGTGGTTTGACCACGCCTGGTATCTGCAACCCGCGAAAAGTTTTGCGGATGACGTCGCCAGTACCGGTCCCTTCGAGCGGATGATTGCCAGCAGTCTCGGTTTCGAGACACTGCTGTCCGATCTGTTGTTTGTCTCCTTCATGAGCGGCGCTGCCCACAATGGCGATCTGTCGCTGGTGTCAGCCAGCTTCTCGGCGCAATCGGATGTCGCGCATCACAAAGCGCAAGGGGTGGCCTTGGTGAAGTTCCTGATCAGACAGGATGCCGCCAACGTTCCAGTCATTCAGGGCTGGGTAGACAAATGGTTCTGGCGCAGTTTCCGACTGATGCCCATGGTCGCGATGATGCAGGACTACATGCTGCCCAAGCGCATGATGAGCTGGAAGGAATGCTGGGAAGATTTCTGCGAGGCGCCCGTCCATGCCTTGTTTGCCGAACTCGCGCCACTGGGTATCCGACTGCCCGCCGGTTGGGCGCAGGCTTGCGACAGCAAGAATCACCTGAGTCATCAGGCATGGAATGCATTTTACGGCTTTGGCGATGCACTCGGCTTTCATACCTGGACACCGGGTGCGGACGAAATAGCCTGGCTGGACCGCAAATATCCCCAAAGTTTTGACCGCTGGTACGCACCGCGGCTGACGTATTACGCGCAACTTGAAGCCGAGGACAAGCGCTTTTTCAACAATGCCTTGCCCATGCAATGTCAGGTGTGCCAGCAGCCGATGATCTTTACCGAGCCGGACCGTCCGCGCTGGATCGCGTATCGCGAAACACAGCATGCCAATGAGAGCTTCCATTTCTGTAGCGATCACTGCGAACACATTTTTACGCAAGCGCCCGAGAAATACGTGCAGGCCCAGCTGCCCTCGCACGTAATGCTGCGCACGAGCGGCAATCAGCCCGATCCCCTGAAAGCATCGCTCTCTCACTGCGAAATGAATATAGGTCGCGACAACGGCGGTTTCGCTGGCTCAGACGATGCGATTAATTTCGAGAACTGGGGCGGTGGACAGGACATGAAAGAGGCACAACTATGAACGTCGCTGCTGTTTCCGACCAAGCGCAGGCATCACAGGACAGTGCCGCACATTTTTCACAGCCACTGATTTATATCGGCTGGGATGAGCACATGATGTTTGCCGCACCCATTGTTCAGTTGCTTTCGCTCGACACCAGCTTCGACGAACTCATGCACAAGGTCCTGCCGGCACTGTACGGCGCGCATCCCCAGTTTGCCCTGATTCGTTGGGAGCAGGTGCAGTGGTTCCGTGGCAGCACGATGTTCACACCACGCGCCTCGGCGTCGCTGGCGGCGCATGGTTTTTCGCACAAATCGGTTTTGCGTTTCAGAACACCCGGGTTGGAGGGATTGCGAGGCTCCTGCGGCTAACCAGGCAGGCGCGTCGCAACGCATTTCAGCCTCTGCGGACCTGGCTGCGATGTGTGAGGTGTCACAAGCACTAGGGCCGTGATTCATCAATATTAATAACGGAGACAGTAACGTATGAACAAGACCACCACTCTCGGCGGCGCACTGGCGGTAGCACTCAGCCTGTTGGCCTCCGGCGCCATGGCACAGGAAAAATGCGGGCTCGGTAACGGTAAAAAAGCCACTGGTGAACCAATCCAGATCGGTGCCATCGTCGGCAAGACCGGACCCGAAGACTTCTCATCTTCGGCGCGTGCCGCGCAAGCCTACTTCAACTGCGTGAATGCCAACGGCGGCATCAATGGCCGTCCGATTCAATACACCGTTCAGGACGACACCTGGAATCCCGAGGTCGCATCACAAGCGGCCAACAAACTGGTGAAAGACACCAAGGTCGTTGCGATGGCTGGTTCGTCATCATTCGTTGAGTGCGGTGCAAACAATGATTTGTATGTGAAGGAAGGCGTCGCCTCGGTATCCGGCGTCGGCGTGCCACGTGCCTGCTTCTTCGGCAAGAACTACATCTCGTTCAACTCGGGGCCACGTCAATCGACCGTCGGCGCCGCTCAGTACATCACAGAGAACTTCAAGCTCAAGAGCCTCACTTGCGTTGCTCCCGGTATCCCTGGTTTTGGTGACTGGGTCTGCGGGGGTGTCGAATCCTATGGCAAGAAAGCCAATATCCCCGTCAAGACCGTGATCTTTGATCCGGGCCAGCTCGACGGCAATGCGATCGCGTTGCAAATTGCCGCGGCAAAAAGCGAAGGCGTGGTTCTGGGTATGCCGCGCGGCATGATGCTGCCAATTCTTACCGCCGCAGAACAGCAGGATCTGGGCAAGAGCATGAAGTGGGGTCTGCCAACATCGGCTTACCACGTCGATATGCCCAAGGCCGTTGGCAAATACTGGCACGACAAGCTGTATGTGCACATGGAACTGCAACCTATGGATGGTGCCGGTCCTGACAACACCAACTGGAAAGCCGTGATGGACAAATTCGGCGACAAAAAAGATCCGCGCGACACCTTCTCGCAGGCAGGCTATCTGTCCGCACGCGTCGTCACCGATGCACTGCTGTCGATCAAGGGCAATGTGGATCGCAAGTCGGCCTATCAGGCCATTGCCGGCACCACCAAGTGGAAGACCGACATGATGTGCGGCGCTTGGTATTTCGGACCTGGCGATCGTCATCAGCCGAATCATGAAGGTCGTGCCGCACTGCTGATCAAGGGTGGCTTCAAGACGCTAACCGAATGCTATCAATCCAAAGACAGCGAGCTCGATGATGTGCTCAAGCTCGAAGCTAAAGGCGGTCTGGTCAAGTAAGGCCAGTCGATTCCAACAACGCAAACCGGGCTGATCATGGAAACTTTGCTCCCGTTTATCGTCGTCGGCATCAGCGTGGGTGCGGTGTATGCACTATCGGGCGTCGGCCTGGTCGTGCTGTATCGCGCCAGCGGTGTAGTCAATTTCGCGTTCGGTGCACTGGGTGGCCTCGCCGCCATGGTGTGCTGGCAGATTATTGATCTCGAATATGCCGACTGGATGGGTTGGAGCGCCGGCATCGGCGCCGCCACCTTGCTCTCATGGGCTTACGGGCGCTACATAGCGCCATCGCTCACGCATCAGGATCGCGTGGTGCGTGCGATGGCGACGCTCGGTTTTGCGCTGATGATCATGGGTATCGCCCAGTGGTACTGGGGCGATGACCCGCGTCGTCTTGTATTGCCAACGGATTCCGACGGTATCGAGTTCGAAGGCCGTCGTCTGATCAGCCACACCCGCGTCGCCGCGCTGCTTTTCGCAGCAGGTGCGACGGTCGGGATGCTGTGGCTGCTTGCAAAAACACCGCTCGGACTTCGCATGCGCGCATTGCAAAGCAATCGCGTGTTTTCTGCGCTGGTCGGGGTGCGCGTCAAGCGCGTTGATACCTGGGCCTGGACACTGGCAGGACTGTTTGCCGGTATCAGCGGTCTGTTCATGGGCAACATGGTGCGTTTGAATCCGACCGTGCTGACCTTCCTCGTGATCCCGGCCATGGCAGCAGCGATGGTGGGACGCATGAATTCTCTGACAGCGACGGTGATCGGCGGTCTGGCGATCGGCATCATCGAATCAATGCTGAATCTGCTGCCTGAGGTGCAGCGCTACGGCTCTGCGACCGCATTCGTGGTCGCGATTCTGGCCGTGATGTGGCAACAGCGCCATGGCATCGGCCTGTCCCGCGACAACAGTCATCTGGAGTAATCGACATGGCACGCAACAAGGACAAACCCGATATTCCACCCGGCACACCGCTTCAGCGCTTGCGACCGATGTTGATCACCTTCCTCGTGGTCGCGGTACTCGGTCCGATGCTGTTCTCGTCGTACTGGCTCAACACCTTCTCTACAGTGGCCTGTCTGGTGCTGGCCTCGGCCACCGTCGCGCT